>QLAH01000016.1_pt1 | contig 251067 bp, 238 predicted proteins | sample 4693081 | NCBI WGS metagenome assembly QLAH01 (sample SAMN09425401, study PRJNA476045) | Lake water metagenome, whole genome shotgun sequencing project. | reverse complement strand
CTCGCCTGCGGCTCGGGCTGCGCCCCGGTCGGCGAATCGCGATCCTCACGTCCACCGGACTGGTGATTGCCTTGGCAGGCGGAGCGACCGGAGGCGGCAGGGTGGGCGAGCGCGAAGCGGTCGGGGTCCCGCCCTGGGGAGTGGCCTCCGGGCCGGTCGCGAGCCAGCCCCAGAAGAAGCCGATCCGCCAGACGCTCGAAAATGGCGTCCGCTGGACAGGGCTCGAGGTGACGGATGCCAAGGGAGTCGAAGTCCAGGTTTGGATTGATTGCCGCGGGTTTCCCGTCGCCTACGATGCCCGAGGTCTGCGGCACTTTGCCGAGCACCTGATGGCCCAGCGAGCCGGAACTCAAGGGCCAGCCGCCTTTCTACTCGCCTCCACCGGCCCGGATTGGATGCAGTTCCGAGTCTTCAGTCCGGTAGAAGAGCTCGAGGCATCTCTGCGAGCCTTGCGGCTGGTTCTCGAACCCAGCCAGTTCTCCTCGGAGCAAGTGGAGCGAGAGAAAGGCATCATCCGGGAAGAGCTCAAGTTGGCCGACTACGAGCGGCCCGGCGCGATAGCGGCCTGGGAGGCGGCTATGGGAGCGGTTCGCCCGCATCCGATGGGTTATGGGGTGGCGGGGGCGGATGCCTCGGCCGAAGAGCTCACCCAGGTTAGCGAGTGGCTCTCCGATCCGGCTCGAATCGTGGTGGCAACGGTGGGTGCTGCTTCCGAGGGACGGATGGAGTCGGCGGTGCAAACCTTTCGAACATTGACCCGCCCAGAGGGCGACCTGCGCCCAGGACCCCACGCTCCGGCGAATCCGACGAGCAATTGGATCCGGATCAAGCTGGATGGGTGGTCGACCACAACCGCAGCCCAGGCGCTCACGCTCGGCTTCGCGATCCAATTAGCAGATCCCTCGCTAGGAATCTCGGTCACCCCAACCTTAGGGGCTTCCGCGGTGATGGTTCAGCGTCCGGGGGAGAAGGCCAAAGAGCGACTCCTCGACCGGCCGGCCCACTACCTGGAACAGGGCCGAGATCAAGCCCTCCAATGGCTCCAGTCACGGACCGCAAAGCTCCACGGAACGGCAGAAACTCTCGCATTTCTGGCCCTCGGTTCGAATCCGCTCGCCCTCACCGGTCCTGAGCTCAACTCGCTCGACTTTGCGGAGGCTGAAGAGGCTCTCCGCGCGGTGCTGAAATGATCTTCGTCAACCAACCTGGTTGCGTCGAACATACCTGGACCCCCGACGGATCCGTGGCCTTGGCAATCGCGATTCCAACCCCCGACTTTGGTGCCGTAGGCCCGGCGGTGGCGGCGGTTTTGGCCGAGGTCATGTCCCTCGGCACGGCGAACGACACCCGATCCGAACTTTGGCGCTATGGAGCGCAGGACGGCGTTGGACCTATCGTCACCCAGTTGCCGGGGATGATCGTGATCGCCGTTCAGGCCACGGGAGAGGGTGCCCACGAGGTCTGTGTTGACGTCGGAAAGTCGATCCTTACGGAGCCGGAGATCTTTCCCGACCGAGTAGACGAGGCCAAAGGGCGACTCGCGGCTCTGCGTCGCCAGGCCTGGATCGCGGCGAGCTGGCCGATGCCCCCGGCGATCGAATCGGTCACCCCGGCCCAAGTGCAGCTGGCTCATCAAATCTGGGTCCGATCCAAGCCTCTCGCGGTGTGGCTGGGGACGTCAACGGGGGTCGGAGCCCAGGCGCTGAGTGCCGAAGAGTTTGGCACCGAGCGGATCAAGCCAGGGGCAACGAGTGCGGCGACGCTACCGGCGGGCTATCCGGCATGGAGATGGGATCTGCCGGTGATTGGCCCCGGTCCGGATCTTGCTGCGACCACGGCCGCGACCGCGTTGCTCGGGCTCGGAAAGGATTCGTTCGGATTTCGGGTCCTCCGCTCCGAACAGCAACTCGGCTACCTGATTCAAGGCGGGATCTTTCCCGACCCAAAAGGCTGGGCGGCTCGGTTGACGGGTCTGGGGCGGACCGAGCTCCCGACGGGATATCTGGATTGGCTGGAGGCCGAACGCCTGGGCTGGACCGAGGCCAGAATCGGCCTTGGGAAGCGCTGGGTCAGGGCGGCCAACGCAGGGATCCATCCATTTCCGCTCTTCTGGGTGAGCCGAACGCGCACGCTAGACGGAACAGGAGCGACGGCTGCGGTTTGGTCGGCCTGGAACTCGGCGCTCGGGGTCGATCTGCATCCCGGAATCCTGGATTCGACTCTGGAGAACATAGAAGCGGAAGATGTCCAAGCCGCCCTCGGGTTGCAGAGATGACCCCAATCGGCCCATAATAGAGGTCATTCGGCATGCCGACATAGCTCAGTGGTAGAGCAGCTGTTTCGTAAACAGCAGGTCACCGGTTCGAATCCGGTTGTCGGCTCCAGGGTTTCGGTTCGAATTGGTGGCTCTGGAACCAAGTCGAGTCTCTTTCGCTTATTTGTGTGCGGGGATGTCGAAGAACTCCAAGTTCCTCCCACAGAGAATGAGAGTGAGACTTGCCAGGGTTGATTCTGGTCCGGACAACCGTGGCGCGGCTTTGTCCTGCCGATTCAGGCTGGCCTTCCATCACGAGGGATGAAGGTAGACCCAAAATGCGCAGTACGAATCTCGCTCCTTATCTTGACTCCAAAGGTGTAAGTCCGTAGCACACTACCAACAGGTGGAGCTTGGGCGCGATCTAGGTTGATCATCAGATGATTACTCGTCCGTAGACTTCACCACCAAACCTTCCTTGGCTTCACCCTCTACGACTTCCGCAACGGTTCCGTTGTCCAAGACTTCTGTCACCTTCAGCTTAGTCTTGCCATCAAAGGAAACGAGGATATCACCCACTCTGAGACCCTTGTCTTGGCCTAAATCGAGGAGGACCTTTTTGTCGGCTACCATCGCCACAACCTTTGCCACAAGTTGAACCGAGCTTGTCTTGACCTCCATTCGTTCGCCTTTGACAAATTTCTCTAGGGCTTTTCGAATGGCGTTAAAGAGTGCTTGATCCATCATTTTGGAAAGGCTTTCGTTTCCTAACCAGGCCTCACGAATGCTTGTTTCTGTATTTTCAGATTGCCAAACGTACCTCTTCGACTCGGTGTCAAAAACCATTAAGGAAATCGATGCGCGACCTCCTTTACGAGCAACAAGACCGGACGCCCTGTAACCCGTTAACTCACGAATCGCATAGGTTACGACGTACCGAGCACCCAGGGCTTTACCAATCGCCAGACAGTGGCGTACTTTTGGAGGCTCATTGGCAACGAACAGCTCCCCCATGGCCTCTTGTTGAGCCTTAAGGACGGTATCGTAAGGAATCCACGTCACTTGATTCCACTTGAGTTTCTCCGACGCTTCCTTAATAAAGCGTGGCATCACTCTTCCCGCCGCCTCAAGCGGCGATACGGTTTGGTTGTTCTGGCCCGCAATGGAGCCTGTCTGCGTCGTCGGCTGGAGTAAAGCAATCGCGTCTAGTGTGGCCATAGAAATGGCGCTCAAAAGAGTTGTGACAAGAACCAAAAGTGCCCGCATGTGTAATCCCTCTGGTATTAAGGTTACCATACTTTGATCTCCTTGTGGACGACGGCACGGTGACGAAAACCATCCGGTCAGAGTTCTCAAGAGTCCCCGGAATTGGGGGCTGCCATCCCGGAATCGATGCGGCTTTGGGCAAATTTGTCCTTGATTTCGGAGGACCCGACCCCTAGCCTCTCGAAGAGAGCCTCATCCGGGTTACAACAAGAAACATCTGACCCATAAGGTAGAAAAGCTTTGAGTGATCCCTCAAAAGAGAGCAAGAGCGTGGCTACTTGCCCCGCTCCTGTCTAGTCTCAGATGACGTCGTCAGAGTTCGTCCAGTTTGCCTAACGCCTCCTCCTGTCCAGAGGGGTACGTCAGGACTGTATTATAGTCGTTGTCCCAGTCCCATCGATATAGTCCTTCCGTCGTCTCGACCGTCACGAAGCCATCATTGCTCTCTTGCGCGGCACCCGCCGTCCCCGTGAAACCGCCATAGGTCCAGCGAAGGGTCGTGAGGGTCGAAGTGACCACGATGTCGTTAAAGATGACGGTATCGCCGTTCAGTGAAACCGCCAGATCCCCGGTGATCGCCAACGGGCGCACCTGCACGTCGAGTACCACCCGGGCAGTGGGTTGGTTAAGCCCATAGTTCGCTTTCAGGTTGTAACTCTCACCTGCATCATCAAACATGATGTACTCAAATGAACCGTCAAATAGGTACGTACCGTCGGTGATGACGATGTCCATTTCGACCGAAATCGGGTAGGGGAGGTCGTCGGTAATACGAACATCGATCTGCCCTACTTCCACCACGCCCGTTGAGTCGCGGGCGAATTGGTACGTACCTGTGGTCGAACTGAATTCAATGTAGCGGTAGTACAGATCGTAATAGGGATCGTACTCCCAAGAGTCGCTCCGGCTGGAAGGATTGCGAGCCATGACCGCATACTTGATCAACCCCTTTTGAGCACCGATCTCCCGGCTATCGAAATTCGTCGCCCCGGTCGATGCATTAATAGCGAAAATGGCCTTCGCCGCTTGAGTGGCGGCCGTCCGGCCCGCCGCGCTGTTGTTACCAGAGCCTCCTCCAGTGCTAGCGCCGCCTCCGCCACCACATCCAACCAGTGCCAAAGCACTCACGAGGGCAAGAACAAACGATAAAAAGAGTTTCTTCGCCATGAATTCATCTTATCACAGGCTGAACATGATCTGCAACCCAAATTTCTTTTCTGTTACTTTTGCGTCGTCGATCTAGGTTCGGTGTGAATCGTTGTTGGGTACTAAACTCGTCGAGGGGCTCGCGCCGGTCCGGGGCCTTTGGCCATCTCTCTTTCAATTCGCAACGAAAGAAAGGCGCACAGAGTTCGGGGTGGGGGTTCTGACGGTCCCGCCCGCTTGGTTGCTTGCCAGGACTAAGCCTCGATCAGCCACAGAGCCATCTCAACTGCCGAGACTTTTGGCAATAAATCCTTGTCAAGGGATGTAGCACCAGTTTCATGCGCGCTTTACTCTTTCTTTCGGTCTGGATTTTCCTGTTGGTCGGATGTGGCAAATCTGGGAACACCACCTACTCGACTCCTGACGGTTCAGTGACCCAAACCCAAGTGGGTTCCGACAAGGTCGAAACCAAAGTCACGACTAGCGACGGAAAAATCGCGACGGTTACCTCCGAGGGTGACAGGGGCAGCGTCGAAAATTCCGACGGGACCAAGATGGAGATGGGCAACACCAACGTCGACTTCGGGGATCTCGTGTATCCGGGTTCGAAGCAAGATGAAACCGGGGCCATCGATATGTCGGGGCCAGAGGGCAAAGTACGGAGTGCAACCTACACGACCGCGGACGATTTTGAGAAGGTGCTCGCTAACTACAAGGGTCGCCTTGACAAGGACCAAAAGGAGTCGGTCATGACGACCGATGGCAACCAGATGGCGATCATGAGCCATGAGATGGGGAAAGTCGGCACGAGTGTTACGATCAACCGGGAGAAGGACGCTAAAGAAACCCGGATCACCATCTTGAGGATGGAAAAGTAACCACCGGCGCTCGTCTCTTAAGCCCAGGTCAACTTCAAGCGCGGTAGCATGAGCCCATGATTGCCGCTCTAGGTATGGTTCTGGCGATGGGGAATGCCACGCTCACGGTGATGACCTACAACCTTAGGTTTGCGACCGCGCCGGATGGAATGGACGCTTGGCCGAACCGGCGCGAGGCGGCGTTGGGACTGGTCAAAAAGCATTCCCCGGATCTGTTGGCCGTGCAAGAGGCCCTCGATTCCCAAATTCTGGAGCTCAAGGCCGCCCTCCCCGACCACGAGGTGATCGGAGTGGGCCGCGACGACGGCCTGACCAAGGGCGAATACAGCGCGATCTTCTACCGGCGCTCGGTTCTCGGCTTGCTCGAAGGGGGAACGCGGTGGATCAGCGATCAGCCGACCAAGCCGGGGTCACTGGGTCCCGGGGCCCAGATCCCGAGGGTCTTCAGTTGGGGCGAGTTCTTTTGGCAGAGTCAGCGGATCGTCGTGCTGGCCGCCCACTGGGATCACCAGTCGGCCGAAGCTCGGCTGCTTGGCGCTAAGCACATGCGGATTTTTGCCGAGGTTCGAGAATTGCCTTCGCTCCTCATGGGCGACTTCAATTGCACGCTGGGAGATCCGCCTCTGGAGCACCTGAAGCAAGGGAAGTGGGTCCCGGCTCTGCCGAGCGAAGGGCTCCGGGGAACCTTCACCGGATTTGATTTGCAGAGCGATGGCGGAAAGATGATTGACTTCATCTTCGCCAGTCCTGGGTGGCGGGTGGGCTCGGTGGAGATCGATCGATCCAAGACCCCCGGCGGGCGCTGGCCGAGCGACCACTTTCCGGTGATCGCTCGGCTGGGACTCGGCGGTTAGGCGGCTCGGCGGCGGCGGCGCCCAAGAGCGGCCAGACCGGCGGCCATGGCCAGAACGGTCGCCGGTTCGGGAACGGCTTGCACCGAACCCGAGCCGTTGTTGCTTCCGCGCGAGAAGTTGATCAGTGTGATTTCCGACCCGATCGGGGCAAACAATCGGCGAGAGCCCGAATCGGTGGAGACCGTGACCTTGCTGACGTAGTCGGCAAAGAGGAAGGTCAGGCCGACGTTATCGGTCTCGACGGCGGACCGGACGGACTGCTTGCTGAAGAGCGGATTGGTGAAGAGCTCTTCCCAAGTCTTGCCGATCAGCGATCCAGCGACGGCCGAGTCGACCCCGAGGGTGAGTCCATCGGCGCCATAGGTCCCGAGGAGCCCATAGCTAAAGAGGCCCGGATCGACGTTGGTTCCGAACTCTTGGGTCGTGGTGGTACCGACTTTGGCGTCGAATCCAAGGTCGATGGCAAAGGCGACGTTGGATTGTCCGTCGTCATAGGCAAAGAGCGCATTGACATTTTGGACGTCGGTATTGGTCGGCGAAATGGACACCGAGAAGAGGTTTTGGGCCGAGGCACCTGCGGCGGCCAGAACAGCGAAAAGAACGGGAATGGATTTCATCGTATTCACCGTCTTCAAGTTACGATACCGGCAGGGTCCGACCCGGGCAGGATCTTGCCCTCATTGAGGAGAATCTTGCGGTACCGCTCGAATCTGGCTCGGAGTGACCTGCCAATGGCTTCGGAACTGCCGACTCAGATGGCTCTGGTCCGAGAATCCGGTCTCAAGAGCGATCTCCAGCACCGTCATCTTTGTCCCCACCAGGAGCTGTCGAGCCCGCTCTAGTCGGACTTGGGTCACGTATTCGTGAAGCCGGTACCCAGTGGATTCTTTGAACGACCGGTGCAGGTGGTAGGGGCTATATCCGGCGATGGTGGCGATCTGCCTTAGGGAGAGATCTTCGGAAAGGTGGGCCTCGACGTATTCTTCGATGCGCCGCAAAACTGACTGAGCGAGAGGGCCCTCGATCTGCTTCCCGGTGGGGGCCGCGGCGCCGTAGGACTGGATCAGGTGTTTGGCCAAGACGTTGACTAAGGTATCCCCGAAGGCCCGGCCAAACGGTGACCCATTGCGGAGGTCGTCGAGAAGGAGCTTGGCGATCTCGGAGATCCGGCCGTCGGTTTGACCAAACGAGTCGGAGAGACCGGTGAAGGAGCCAAGACTATTCTCCTCGGCAAAGGTTTCGAGATAGCCGAGCTGAAACTTGATTCCGATGTCCTCGTTTTCGACCCGGTTGTCGATTGAGGCATACCGGGATCCGGCCCCGATGACCGAAATCGCATCGGGAAAGAGGTGCCCGTTGCGCTGATGCCGGCCCTGCTTAAGGTGAAAGCGCGTAGGGTCGGAGCAGTGGACCGAGAGACAGTGAGCGTTGGAAAAAAGCTCGTACTCGGGCAGGTTGTGCGCGTAGTGCGCAAGTTGGAGACCTTCCCAATAGCCCCAGGGAGCTTCGGCCATGAACTGGACCGAGCTAGGGGCTACCTCGCTCCAGTTTTTGTGCCTCCGCCTCAGACCCTTGACTTGGCTCATCCTTCTCCATGGTTCCATACGGTGATCGCTCAAATCTTGTTTCTGAGGTCGCAAAGATGCGGGTATTTCGCTCAACAGGGATGTTTGTCCTGTTTTCAAGTTGATTTCGGGTAGGTTAGAGCTTGAGGGGTTGCCCTCGGGAATAAGATGCAACGACGCGCCTTTACTCTGATCGAACTTCTCGTCGTGATCGCCATCATTGCGATCCTTGCGGCGATCCTCTTCCCGGTTTTTGCCCAAGCCAAAACGGCGGCAAAGAAGACGAATGACCTGAGTCAGCTTAAGCAACACGGGCTCAGCACGATGATGTACATCGGCGACTACGATGACAAATTTCCTGCGATCCCAGCGGCAGGCGGATGGACGGGGATGGCGGCGAACTCGATGGGACCTCACTGGGCCGACCGGCTCTTCCCCTATGTCAAGAACAAGGGAATTTTCTGCGACCCCAGCAACACCCGCCAGCTCTACTTTGACCAAGGGTATTGGAAGCCGGGCCAACGGTCCGCAACGGATACCTCCACGACGAACCTCTACCGAGTCGGCTACACACTGAACCAGATGCTGACCCACTCGGACGTCGATCCCCGCACCCCCCGTTCGGCGAGCCAGACGGCGATCCCGCAAATGGCGGACACGGTTCTGATGGGGCCGAGCCTCAACTGGTACAGCTGGGGAAGTTGTCAGGTCTCGAACGGCGTCTCCGATCTTTACTGGAATGTCAGTCGGGACGGAGCTTTTTGGGGCTATGAGTTTTGGGGCGGCAACAAAGAGGGCGCCGGATATGCTGGGGGTACCAACTTTGCCTACGCAGACGGTAGCGCTCGCTATGCCAAGCTCGTGATCCGCGGCGACAACGGCCGCAATCCGGATGACCTCTACGGGGCCTATTTCCGTGCCAAGATTCGGCCTGAGTTCAGCACAACGGGGGTCTGCACCGGTGATCGCAGTAGCGCGACGGTGGGATACTGAACCTGATGAAGAAGAGTCTAGTTCTCGTCTTGGGCCTAGTGGCCATGATCTTCCTGGCCGGTTGCGGGGCCGACAAGCCTGCAGAGTCCGGTCAAGCAGTCAAGGAAGGCGACTATTCCACCGCTCCCGGCGGGGCTCAGCAGTCGAAGTAGCCACCCGAACGGTGCCCTCCTCGGTCCAACTGGAGCGAGGAGGGCACTGTCGTTACTTCTTGGCCGAGACAAACCGAAGAAGCTCAACGTCGCCGCGTCGAAGGACGAGTTCTCCCTCCTCCACCGATCGGCGATTGACCAGTTGCAACAACCGGACGAAGTTCTGTTCCAAGTCCATCAGTTCCGGCGGGCCGGCCATCTTGGTCATCGCCCCGGGATCGACTTGGAGCAGGGAAGCCTCGAGCTGATAACTCCCGCCCATTCGGTTGACCCCAGCAAATGCCTCAACTTTGTTGCCGGTCGAGACGAATTTGAGGGTAGGGGGTCGCTCGGCTTTCACCTCTCTCCCTTCCATCCAGCGGAGGGTCCACTCACGGTCTTCCATCTTCCAGGCGGCCGGGGTCGGAGCGGGCTTGACCAAGGTTAGTTCGGCCCTGGACTTGTTGTTGGCAATGACCATCGCTGCCCGATCCGTTTCGAAGAGAACCTTTCCGCCATCCAGGATCCGGGCCGTCACGCCAAAGGTCTCGCCCTTTTCCGTCTTGCCGAGTTGGTAGGGGAGGACAAATGCCACGGGGAGCTGGCGGCCGTTCAGGACAAGCTTGATCTCGGAAACCATGGTCTGACCCCCATTGGCACCGTATCGCGAGAGAGAAACAGTCACGGTTGCGCTCTCGGGAAGGGCGATCTTTTCTCGGATCGTAACAGTACCAGAGATAGTGGTCATTGTCTGGCCTGAGAGGGCCGCGGCAAGCGAGAAGGCGAGGGCCGTTGTCATGCTTGTTTGACGATTGGTCCCGCCGAAAAGAACGCGGGGACGGGACTTTGGACTCGCAGGTAAGATGACCGGCATGGGAGAGTGGGGCGGGATGCCATTCTACTTGGCCATTGGCTTTGCTCTTGCCTTCGTTGCACCGTTTTTGGTGCGGAGCATCGGGCCGCGCGCTTTCGCTCTTCTCAGCCTCTATCCGGCGTCGGGTTTGGCGCTTTTCGCCCCGGTGCGGGAGGCCGAGTGGTCCACTCCGTGGGTCTCTTCGCTCGGGATCGACCTGGCTTTTCGACTCGACGGCCTCGCGCGCGCGTTCGTATTGCTGATCTCTCTGCTCGGGACCTTGATCCTGCTCTATGCGAGTGGCTACTTCCCGAAATACAAGCCCAACCTTGGTCGGTTTGCGGGAGCCTTTATCGGGTTTTTGGCCGCGATGCTCGGCATGGTGCTGAGCGATGACCTGATCAGCCTCTTCATCTTTTGGGAACTGACGAGCATCACGAGCTTCCTGTTGATCGGCTTCTATCACAAGGAAGCGGAGTCCAGGGTCAGCGCCCAGCAGGCCTTCTTGATCACCGGAGCCGGAGCGCTCGTGATGCTCGTGGGTCTCCTGATGCTTGGTCAAGAGATGGAGACCTTCCGGGTGAGCGAGTTCGAGGGCTTCCCGAGCGTGGTTCCACTCATCCTGATCTTGGTCGGATGCGCCACCAAGTCGGCCCAGTTTCCGTTCCACTTTTGGCTGCCCAACGCGATGGCGGCCCCGACCCCGGTCAGCGCCTTTTTGCACTCCGCCACGATGGTCAAGGCGGGAATCTTTTTGCTGGCTCGGCTCCATCCGTGGTTTTCCCAAGACTCTTGGTTCGGTCTGGTTCTCCCGGGGCTAGGGTCTGCGACGATCGTCGTGGCGGCGATGCTGGTGCTGTGGCATCGAGACCTCAAGAAGATGCTCGCCTACTCGACGGTGATGGCTCTCGGTCTGCTGTGTCTGCTGCTGGGACTCCCGGGCAAAGAAGCTCTGCTGGGCTTTAGTGCCCTTCTCGTCGCCCATGCGCTCTACAAGGGCGGGCTCTTTCTGCTGGCGGGAGCGATTGATCACGCGACGGGCACAAGGGATGTGTTGTCGCTGCGCGGCCTCGGCCGGCAGATGCCCGTGAGCCGGGTTGCCGGGTTGCTCTTGGCCGGATCGGGTCTAGGGTTCGTGGGCTTCATCGGGTTTCATGGCAAGGAGTACGCGATCCTGGGGGCGGGCTACACGTGGTGGATCCTCCCCGTAATCGTCTTTGCGCTGGCGAGTGGGGTTGTGGTTCTTCGGGTGGCGATCTGGCCATTCTGGGGAAGGGAGAGTTCGCATCCCGACGCCCATGAAGCGCCTTGGCCGATGCTCGTCGGTCCTGTTCTCTTGGGACTCGTCGGGGTGGCCGCGGCGATCGGGATTTCGCTCTTGGGCTCGGAAGTCCTGAATCCCCTTTCTGGGGCGCTCCAGTTTTTGCGGTTCAGCTATGACTGGGCCTTCTTCCCGGGGGTTAATTGGGCCTTCCTGTTGTCGTTGGTCTTGATCGCCCTAGCGGTGATCGGAGCGGCCCGGCTGGGGCCGATCCCAAAGTGGACCCCGCGTGGTCTCGACGATGGCTGGCGACTGGTCATCCCTAAAATCGCCAGCGCGGCCAAGGTCCCGACCGCTTGGATCCAGACTGGGTTGCTGCGGAACTATTTCGCACTCTTCTTCTTGCTCATCTCGGTCGCCGGGAGCGCCTCTTTTTGGCTGAACGGGGGTCGTCTTCCTACCCGGGTCATCGACTATCCCCATCTTCATGAACTTGCCCTCATCTTTTTGGCCATTGGGGCCACCGGAGCCGTCATGCGCACGCCCAGCCGCCTCAGCGCGATCTGCATGATGGGCCTGGTCGGGACTGCCATCTCCGTTCTCTATCTGGTGTTTGGGGCTCCGGATCTTGCCGTGACCCAGATCCTTACCGAGCTCCTGACCGTCATCATCGCCGCGCTCGTCTTCAGTCGATTGCCAAAGTTTCGGTCTCTCTCCAGCAAGATCGATAAGATTCGCGATGCCTCCATCGCAGCCGCGTTTGGGATCACGATGGGGACGCTCGCCTGGGCCGCTCAAGGGGTCAGTCCCGACCTCGCGAGCTCGCGGTTTTTCAGCGAAAACTCCGTCGAAAAAGCCTACGGGCGCAACGTAGTGAACACGATTCTGGTGGATTTCCGCGCGATGGATACCTTGGGCGAGGTGACCGTCTTGTGCGTTGCCGCTTTAGGGGTCTATGCATTGATGCACCTGCGCGGACCCAAGGAGACCGACGCATGAACCCATTGGTGTTTCAGTCGGCGGCTCGGTTTATCACCCCGATCTTGCTTTTGTATGCCGTCTTCGCCTTTGTTCGGGGTCATAACGAGCCGGGCGGCGGATTTATCGGCGGCTTGGTGGCGGGGACGGCGCTCTCCGTGGTGGTCCTCGTGAAGGGAGCGGCCGATGGACGCCGGATGTTGAGGTTTGATCCCCGCACGGTTCTGGCTGGCGGGCTTGTCTTGTCGCTAGTGGCTGGGATGATTGGACCGTTGCTCGGCAAGTCGTTCCTGACCGGAGCGTGGATCTCGGTTCCGACTCCACTCGGAGTTCTCAAGCTTGGGACGCCGCTCCTCTTCGATCTGGGAGTCCTCTTGATCGTTGTGGGAATGGTCCTGACGGTGATCCTGGTCTTGGCGGAGGAGCCCACCGAATGAACTTCATCTTTGCCCTACTCGTGGCGACGCTCTTCGGCTCGGGGGCCTACATGATCATGCGGCGGAGCATCGTTAAGCTGCTTTTCGGGCTGATCTTGCTCGGCAACGCGGCCAACCTGCTGATTTTCCTGTCGGCGTCTCCCGTTCGGGGGCGCTCGGCGATCGTGCCTCCGGGGCAAAAGGCTCTCCAGCCGCCGCATGCAGATCCGCTGGGACAGGCGCTGATCTTGACTGCGATCGTCATCAGCTTCGGACTTCTCGCCTTTGCGATCATCCTCGTCAAGCGGACTTACGTCGCGATGGATGATGACGACCTCGACCAATTGGATGGAGGCCGCCCCGAGTGACGGTTCTCGCTCCCGTGTTGTGGCCGTTGTTCGTGGCCGCCCTTCTCTTGCTCGCCTGGCGACGGCCCAGACTCCAGCGGGTTGGCAGTGTGCTGGGCAGCTTTTGCCATGTTTGGCTCGCTGCCGAATTGGTCCGCGCGGTTTTGGCCACCGGTCTGCAGGTCACCGAACTCGGCGGTTGGCAGGCCCCGTTCGGCATCGTCTTCGTTGCGGATCGTTTGGGTGCCGCGATGGCGATGGTGACGGCGGTGGTTGGCCTCGCCTGTACGATCTATTCGATAAGCGGAATCGACGCTCGGCGGGAGGCCTTTGGATACCACGCCTTGGTCCAGGTCCTCCTGGCCGGAGTTTGCGGTGCCTTCTTGACCGGAGATCTCTTTAACCTCTATGTTTGGTTTGAGGTCATGCTGATGTCGTCCTTCGTCCTGCTGGCCCTGGGCGGCGAGAAGAAGCAGATGATGGGTGCGCTCCAGTACGTCGCCCTGAACCTGATCTCCTCCATCGTCTTCTTGAGCGCATTGGGGCTGCTCTATGGGCTGGTTGGATCGCTGAACATGGCCGACGTAGCGGTTCGGTTGCCGCAGGCTCAGAACGATGGGTTGGTGGCGGCGATCTGCTCGCTCCTCGCCTTGGCTTTCGGAATCAAGGCCGCCGTTTTTCCAGTTTATGTCTGGCTACCGAGTAGCTATCACACCCCACCGACCATCGTAAGCGCGCTCTTTGCCGGACTCTTGACCAAGGTCGGGGTCTATGCCCTCATACGGAGTCAGGTCCTCTTTTTTGATGCCAGCACTCCGTGGATGCGGCTCATTCTGCTGGCCGTTGGAGTCCTGACCATGGTCTTTGGGGTGATGGGAGCAGTGGCCCAAGGCGGATTCCGCCGAGTCCTCAGCTTCCACATCGTGAGCCAGATCGGCTACATGATCTTGGGTCTTGCCTGGATGACGCCGATGGCTCTTGCCGCCACCGTCTTCTATGTGCTGCACCACATCCTGGTCAAAACCAACCTCTTTTTCATTGCCGGGATCGCCCGCCGGCATTGTCACACCGAGGATCTCAGCCAAATGGGCGGCCTCTATGCCCGCTTTCCGGGTTTGGCGTTGTTGTTCTTGATTCCGGCCATGTCGCTTGCCGGTTTGCCGCCCCTCTCTGGCTTCTGGGCCAAGCTCTTTATTCTCAAGGCGGGGGTCGATCTGCAGAGCTGGTGGCCGGTTGTGGCCGCTTTGGTGGTTGGATTCTTCACCCTGTTCTCCATGCTCAAGCTCTGGAACGAGGCCTTCTGGAAGTCCCCGCCCGAAGAGCTTCCGGAGAAGCCAGACCCGGCCATCGGGCGTCAACGCTGGCGGGTGATTCCGGTGGTGATGTTGGCCGCAGGCACGGTAGCGTTCGGCGTGTTTGCGGGGCCCTTGCTCGACTTCTCGCTTGCGTCCGCTAAGGAGCTGCTGAATCCACAACTTTATGTCGACGCGGTCCTCGGAGGGAAGCAATGATCTATTGGTCGGTCCTCATGGCCATCCTTTGGACCGCTCTCCAAGGGGTGCTGTCCTTGGCCAATCTCCTCGGCGGATTCGTCGTGGGTCTGCTGATCTTTTGGTATCTTCGGCCGCTGTATGAAGGGACTCCGGCGATCCGTTGGCGACCGATCCCGAGTCTTTTGCTGCTTGGGTTCTTCATCAAGGAACTCGTCGTGAGCAGTTTGCGAGTGGTGGTGACGTGCCTGCGCCCTGGGGCCCACCCAACTCCAGCTATTCTGCAGATCCCGATCCAGCTTCGGACAGATGCCCAAATCGCGACCCTGGCCAACTTAATCACGCTCACCCCTGGGACGCTGACCATCGCCGTGGCCGACGATCATGAGAGCTTGTTCGTCCACAGTTTTTTTGGTTCGGCCGAAGATGAACCCGGGGTGCGTCAGTCGATCTCGGCATTCGAACGCCGGGTGATGGAGGCGGTGCAGTGAATCTTCTTCAGTTCGGCACGGCCATCGGCCTGGTTGGCCTCAGTATCGCCCTCGTCTTCACGGTCTACCGACTCGCCAAAGGGGCCACGCTAGGCGACCGGGTAGAAGCTCTCGACATGCTGGCGGTCATCGCCGTCCTGATCATGGGCGTCCTTGCCGTCCGGACCAAGAACCCCGTACTTATGGAAGGGGCGGTCGTGATCGCACTCCTCGCCTTTATGAGTACGGTGGCCTTTGCTCGATACATGGAGCGTCGATGATGATCCGAGATCTCTTCACCGTCGTGCTCATCGTTCTGGGGGTTGGATTCGCGGTTGCGGGTTCCATCGGGATCGTGCGCTTTCGCGATACCTTGGCTCGCGCTCACGCGCTGTCGGTGACCAGCACTATCGCGGTGGTTTTTGTGATGGCGGGGGTCGTGGTGGGCATGCCCGACCTCGGAAGCGTCACGAAGGCGATCCTGACCGTGGTGTTCATCTTTCTCACCAGCCCGGTCGGAGCCCACATGCTGGGCCGGTCCGTCTACATGAAGCGGGCCAGTCGGCTGGAGCTTCAGAAAGACGAACTAGCGGCCCACCGAAGGGAAGTGGAGTAGTCGGGCGCGCTACCGGCCGTCCGTTCGATACTTGGTGATCAACTCGATTGCAAGCTCTCGCGGGTGCCATCCGACGACTTCGACGGATTTATCCTCAAGGTCCTTGTAGACCTCGAAGAAGTGCATCACTTCCTTCAGGGTGTGTGGGCTGATCTCTTCCAACGTTCGGCGATAGCCAAATCGGGGGTCACGCTTGGCGACGCAGAGGATTTTTTCGTCGGGTCCTTTCTCGTCCCTCATCTCCAGAACCCCGATCGGGACCGCCTCGACCATACAACCGGGGATCGTCGGGTGGCTGATCATGACGAGAACGTCCAGAGGGTCGCCATCAAGGTAGTGGGTTTGGGGGATGTACCCGTAGTCGAAAGGATAAAACAGGGGAGAGAAGAGGACTCGATCGAGCTTGATGATCCCAGTCTCGATATCGACTTCGTACTTGTTGGTGCTATAGCGGGGGATTTCGATAATGGTGTTGACCATTTCGGGGGCAGCAGGCCCAATGGTGGCGTTTCGAACGGACATCGGCTCTGAGAGGGTACCGCTTGGGACCGGTCTTCTTCCGGACTGTTAGGCGTGCGGGTTTAGAGGGGTATCCCGCAATCTTGTCGTTGGTGTGGGGTGAGAATTGGCATAGAGTGAGACCTGCGGCGGCGGATTTTTCCCACAAAAGGGGGCCCGCAATGATCGGAACCAAAGACGACCGAAAGAATCTCATTCATGCCAGTAACTTTGCCTGCGTTCTGTGGCTCGCATTCACTGCCTTAGATCAGTGGGCCCGTGAGCTCGGCGGGGTCTGGATCCTTCCCGGGATTCTCGGCGACGCAGACCTATCGGCTTTCGTCTTGGCTGCGGCCCCCTATCTAGCCCTGGTTTGGGCAGCAATCTCGCTTGGTGCGGCGGCGGAAGCGAAGGGGCACAGCCGGTGGTGGGGTGTCATGGCCTTCACTTGGTTGGCACTGGGCTGGGTCTCGCTCGGCCTGATGGCTATCGTGGTCTTGCTCCCGAATCGCTGGGAAGATTACGGCGAGGCTCCAATTCCGGTGGGTGGGAATCCCTTTGGCTACGGAATGAAGGGTCCGATCTTCGTGCCCGAATCGAACCTCGAAGGGCTCGTTCGCCGGAAATCCATCCGCTGGTAGGGCGGGTCCGAAAAAATCACGGGTTTGAGTGCCTCCGCTTCCTCCGAGAAGGGAGGCACTCGGCGATTTGGCATCGAACTTGCAAGATCGAAGGGTGTCAGTAAGGAAGTCATCGATGATCGGCACGCAGGAAGATCGCAATCGCATCAAGGGATTAAGCAACGCAGCCGCAGCGTTGTGGCTCGGGTTCACGGGGCTCGATCAGTGGGCCCGTGAACTGGGAGGAGTGTGGATCTTGCCGAACATCGTCGGCGACGCGGAGTTCGCTCACTCGATCCTGCTTGCGGCGCCTTATCTCGCCGTCGTTTTCGCCGCGATCGCGTTGGCGGCTGCAGCCGAAGCCAAAGGACAGAGCCGATGGTGGGGATTGCTCGCACTGAGCTGGTTCTCGATCGGTTGGTGGTCGCTGGGACTGATGGCCGTGGTCCTTTTGCTCAAGAATCGATGGGAGCTGTTCGAAGAAGCGCCGATCCCGGTGGGGGGCAATCCATTTGGCTACCGAACCAAATTTATCGCGATCGCGCAAGACTCGGATCTGGACTCTTTGCCCCAGCGTCGGACGGTCTGGTAGATTTTGCCGCCACAAGAAAGAGAAAGCCCCTACCGGACTTCGATCCGGAAGGGGCTCAGTTGCTTGGATAGGGTCGCTTACTTCACCAAAGCGGCGATAGCCTTATCCATGGCCTTCGCGTCCTTGCTGGCGTCGAAGTTGACCATGGTGTCCGTGACGGTCCAATTCTTGTACATCACGACGGTGTTCTTGGCGTCGAGGTTGATCTTGTATTCCTTGACGGCCTCGTGGTTGTTGGCGAGAACGGCAATGGCAACGTTTCCGTTCTTCATGGCCTTCGTCTTTTCCGCGAGCTTGGTGGTCTTTTCGTCCAGCTTGGCCGGATCCACGAGCATCACGATCATTGCCTTGAACTCAGCCTTCTTGTGGGTGTTCATGGCCTTGTCGAGCTGTTGGGCGATGGCCATCACGTTGGCTTCGCTGTCGTTGTTGACCCAGACCTGAACCTGCGGTCGGTTCTTGTAGGTGCAGGGGAAACACTTGTCGCTACCGACCAGCGGACCGGCGACGTGGGTCTTGGGGTGGAACGGGGCAACTTCAGCACCCTTGGGCAGACCCGACTTCACACCAGCAATGGCGGTGAGGGCGACGGCGGCGACGATTCCGGCGGAAAGAATGGCTTTTTTCATAATTCTCTTGACTCCAATGGTTGCGAATGCAACCTTTTACCACTATGAGATAAGACGTGCGGCCCCCAAAAAGTTCCTGGGGACCGCAAGATTTCACGACGAATTTATTCGTCTTGCCAGCAGACGAGTGCGAGTTCGCTTTCGACCCGGACATCGGGGTGGTGCGGAACGATCCGGGCGACGTAGCCCATATGCCCGGTCGTATCGAGCGGAATCGTGGTGGCAAACCGGCAACAACCCTCGGGGGTTTTTTCGACAAACTTGGCTTCGTAGTGCCGCATGTTGTGGAGTTCGCGGTTCGTTCCGACCTGGCCCACGATGAGCTGGACACGGACATCCTTTGGCTCTAGCTTGCCCAGGCGGGCGTCGATGTGCACATCAAAGGTTCCGCCGAGCTGATTGCGGGTCCGACCGGTGTTGCTGACTTCGCAGATCGCGACCGCGCCCCAGTCCTCTCGCACCCGGCTCCGCCACTGCAGAGCCTCGCGAGCCTTCTCCAATCCATTGGCCTGGAGCCGGTTGAAGCTATCGCTGCTCGGCATGTAGAACCGATCGGTGTATTCGGCGACCATGCGGCTGGTGCTAAAGAAGGGAGCGAGTTCCCGCATGCTGCGCTTCATGTTCTCGATCCAGCCGAGCGGCAGTCCGGTTTCGCCTCGGTTATAGAACAGGGGCGCAATTTCCGATTCGATCAAGGTGTAAAGCGATTGGCTATCGAGCCAGTCTTGTTGGCCATACTCGCGGTCTTCGCGGTCGTCACCGATCGCCCAGCCTCGGCCGGGAGCGTAACCTTCGGCCCACCAGCCATCGAGGATCGAGCAGTTGAGTCCGCCATTGGGGACGACCTTCATGCCGCTCGTTCCGCTCGCCTCCATGGGTCGGCGCGGGTTGTTCAGCCAGACATCGACGCCCTGGACGAGCCATCGGGCGACTTCCATATCGTAATCTTCGAGGAAGAGCATCCGGGCGGAGCCCCCTTCGTGATGGATGAAGTTGTGGATCTCTTGGATGAGCTTCTTTCCGCCGTCGTCGCGAGGGTGGCTCTTTCCGGCGATCACAATCTGGACCGGGCGATCTTGATGGAAGAGGATCGATCGCAGTCGTTCCTTCTGGGTGAACATCAAGGTCGCGCGCTTATAGGTCGCAAACCGGCGGGCAAAGCCGATCGTCAGGACCCGCGGGTCGAGAGCGGAACTGGCGGCGCTGATTTCGTGGCGACTTGCATTGCGGCGCTTGAGGGTGGCGGCCAGCCGTCGTCGACAGAATCGGATGAAGTCTCCGCGCTGGTTCTCGCGCATCTCCCAGAGCTCCTGGTCTGGGATCAAGCTCGCTTGCTCCCAGATTGCCGGATCGCTAGGATTTCTCCGCCAGTCTTGACCGAGGTGCTTATCGAGCAACTCGGACATTCGGCGACTGATCCAGGTGGGAGTATGGATCCCGTTGGTAATGCCGTCTACCGGGACCTCGTCGCGGGGAAACTCTGGCCAACGGGCATTGAACATGCCTCGCGAGACCGCTGCGTGGAGCTGAGACACCCCGTTCACGTAGTTCGCGTTCTCCATGGCGAGAACGGCCATGTTGAAGCCTTCTTGCTCATTGCTCGGGTCGAACTTTCCGAGCTTAACAAAGTCTTCAAACTTCCAACCGCTCTGCTCGACCTCTCGCTTCATGTACTTCTCCAAGATCTCCTTGGTGAAGATATCGAATCCGGCGGGAACGGGGGTGTGAGTGGTGAAGACGCTTCCGGCAACCACGACCTGGCGGGCCGTGCGGGTATCGACCTGGAACTCATCCATGATCTGCTTGAGCCGCTCGACGGTGAGGAAGGCCGCGTGGCCTTCGTTCATGTGGCAGACGGTCGGCTTGATCCCGAGTGCCTTGAGGGCCTTCATCCCGCCGATTCCGAGGATCATCTCCTGACGGATGCGCATCTGCTCATCGCCACCATAAAGGGTGTCGGTGATGCCTTGGTCGTCGGGCTGATTTTCGAGAATGTTGCTATCGAGAAGGTAAAGATCGACTCGGCCGACCTTGGCGTGCCAGATCTGGCAGGTCACGGTGCGGTCAGGGAAGTCCACTGCCACCCGGAGCGGCTGTTCATCGGCGCCCCGGATCAGTTGGACGGGCATCCGGTAGTAATCGTAATTCTGATAGTGCTCTTGCTGCCATCCCTCGCTGCTGAGGTTTTGTCGGAAGTAGCCGCGGGAATAGAGCAAGCCGACGCCGACCAACGGAACGCCGAGGTCGCTGGCTGCCTTGAGGTGATCGCCAGCAAGAACGCCGAGGCCGCCCGAATAGATCGGGAGGGATTCGTTCAGTCCGAACTCTGCGCAGAAATAGGCGATCTTGGTGTGCTCTCGCTTGCCCGGGTGGGCGGTGTCGAACCAGTTCTCCCCATTGAGATAGTTCGTCAGCGCTTCGCTGGCAATCTTGAGCTTGGTCTGGAAGATCGGATCGGCTTCGAGTTCGGCCTTGCGTTCCGGACTGAGTCGGTTGAGGAGTTCGACCGGATTGTGCTCCACCTGCTCGTAGAGCACTGGATCAACTTCACTAAAGAGCTGCCGGATCTCCGGTTGCCAGCACCAGTAGAAGTTCATCGCGAGGGTGCGAAGCGGTTGGAGGCTCACCGGAAGTTCGGAGACGACCTCGTACGAATGGGCGTACTTGAGCAACTTCATAAGGATCGCCTCTATTATCAGTCATTTTTACCTGAACGGTTAGGGCACCACGATTCGTGATTTGGCGCGGCCCTCCCTCCGAGGTACTAGATTCTTGCAAAAAGACGGCAAATCCTCGGGAATTCGAACGCCCTCTTAACACAGAGCAGTCGTATAATGGAGTCAACTGTTTTGGATTGAGCCCTAAAGAGAGGAAACCACGGTGGAACGTAGTCAGCAATCTTCTTCACTGCCGCGCCAATCGGTGTTGCTCGTTTGTGCCCTTGTCTTCGGCTTGGCATTCTTCTTCACCGTGTCTCAAGGTACGGCCACCCCAGCCGAGCCGACGCTGAACAAGAATCGCTGGAAGAAAATGGCGTTGGCGATGCTAGCCTACGCCGACCTGAACAACGGCACCCTTCCTCTAGCCTTTGCTCCGAACACGAGCACGGGGGGATGGCGCTGGAACGCCTATACTCCGATCCCAGCCAACTGGCGAAGCGATCAAGACGCGGTTCGCCATTCCGAGAACGCGGTCGCTTGGGCCAACTCCATCCGACCCCAAGTCATCGGGAATTCCAACGCCCTAGAGGTCGCGACCTATCGCACCCTGGAGTTTGTGGGGGCCCCGTATACCACTCCGAACGTGCCCTTCCATAAGTCCAACATGGTCATGAACGGCATGCTCCACCAGTACCCGGTGGCGAGTGTCGCGAAACCCGAACGCTTGCCGCTCCTTTGGCAGGGAAGTGGAGACGTCAATCTCGCCGGATTTGCGCTCGCGAATCCGACGCTGCAATGCCCTAACCCCGGACCCTGTGTCTTCAATCCGAACGGTCCTTCCCAACCCGGAGGACAAACCACGGGAGCCTGGCTCTGGCCGACAGGTCGGGTGAATGGCAATAGCTACACCCCCACCGCGATCGTCACGCACCACGGCATCACGACCATGACGGTCGATGGGTCACTGGTCCACCGACTGATCGGCGGGGACGAGAACGATACCCAGAGCATCTATGACCCGTTTGCCGAATACACCAGCACGTGGCGCCCGAACACTATGCGGTTCTGCGTCGGGGCAGGTTCATTCAGCTATCCCTGCGTCTTCCGCCCCGACAATCTTTTTGCCCAATAGAGAGGAGTGAGTTTCATGAAATCGATTTTTCTCAAAGCGTGTCTCTTGTCCTGCTCGATCGGTCTCGGGGTCGCGGCTCAGGCCGGAATTTCGACCGTCTGGAACTACATCTATGCCTCAGACTGGTCGCTGACCGTCGAATCGGCGACGACGACCGCAGACGGTCGGATCTTGGCTGTGGCCAATGAGGACCTCCCCAGCGGTCCCCGAATCCAGGTGATCAACCTGAACCCGAACGGGACGCTCGCTTGGCAACGCAATTATCAGAGCCCGGACCGCATCATGGCCGAAGCTCGGGACGTGATCGTGGATGGATCCGGCAACGTCTGGGTCTGCGGAGTCGCGTCGAACGGGACGACGGCGGTGCAGGACGGTCTCGTGCTGAAGTACAGCCCAACCGGTAGCTTGCTTCGGACCTTCCTCTACAACGGCCCAGACAGTCGGGACGACTTCTTCACCCAGATCCGGGCTCTGAGCGACGGCAGTGTTGCGGTCATCGGGACGGTGGAAACGGCAGCTGGACACAAGGACGGGATCGTTCTGCGGCTGAGCGGAAATGCCGATATCATCTGGGACCGAATCGTCGAGCTCGACACGACGGATACCCAAGACGACGAGCTGACTTCTCTGAACGTCCGAAGCGACAAGATCTACGTCTTTGGACACACCTACCAAATCTTTGGTCGCTCGCTTTTGGGCGGACGTCGATTTGACATTGCTGGCAACGTTGAGGCCAACTACGACAACCCGCTCGGGTCCTTTAATGGGGCCCTTAACTCTACGGTGGTTGGATCGAGTGGGCGCGTTTATGTGGCCGCCGACATCGCCGACGCAAGCCCATTCCGAACGTTCATCAACAAGTGGGAAATGGACGGGAGCAGTGCCGAGTTCGGCGCCAAGGTCAGCGGTTCGGACAAAGAAGCCCGGGTGGCCAAGATCCTGCTCGACCAGCAAGGGAACATGATCGTTGGGGGCACAATCACCAGCGAGACTCCGGGGCGAACCGATGGCATCGTGGCAAAGTACGACCCCAACTTCAACCTCATCTGGTGGCGCCTGGTCGATATTCAGCAAACCGACGAACGGCTCTTGGATATCGCCCTCGACCCGGGTGACGGATCGGTCTACGCGACGGGAAGCGTCCAGCGCGCGAACCTGCGGGGCCACGACATGCTCACAGTGAAGCTCGGAGCGAACGGACAGGTGATCTGGAACCGGATCATCGGAACCGGCTCCCCCAAGCCCAGCAGCATGGGTGTTCGGGTCCTTCCGAGTGGCCACGATACACCGACCAGCGTGGGCCTTATTTCTCGAGGGAACAACCTCTACCAGGTGCACTTCCAGCGGGTTCAAAGCACCTCCCGAATCGAGATCCGGCTCCAATCGACCGACTTTGCGGTCCGTTGGAACACCTTGCCGGTCACGGTTAAGTTTTATGAGCCGGGGACCTCGAACGTGGTTGCCACGTTCCCCAACATCATCCCCAATGCCGGTGGGTCCATGTTTTTCAACGTGACCAAGGAGAATTACGGAGCGTTTGACATCCGGCTCGAACGACGCGGAATGCTTCAGCCGGTGATCCCCAATTACGGGATCTATGGTCAGGACCAGTTGCTCTTGGCCGATGGGATCTTTGGAGATGTCGATCGGGACAATGCCATCACGATCTTTGACTACATCGACCTCTCGGCCGCATTTGACTCCACGCCAGGGCATCCGGCCTGGAACGAAAACGCAGACCTCGATGAGGACGGCGATGTTTCGATCTTCGATTACGTGATCCTCAGCCTCAACTTTGACAAGCAGGGCGGCTGAGGACCAGTCTTTCTCAGCGTAACCTACTTCTTAGGAGGTTGGACGAGGATCGCTTTCGGAGCCTTGGCTTCGGAGGCGAACTTTGCGGCGTACTTTGCGGGAGCCTGGTCAAAGGCATCTTGGGCCTCCTCACTCGAGACGAAGTAGCGCACGCCCTGGTAGTCGCAGTATCCAAAGGCATCGGAGTACTTGGCAAACTTGGTCTCCGTCACTGGGCACTGCATCACGACCTTCGCGGGTACGGCTTGATACGACTTGGGGTTCGCCTTCCAAGCTTCATTGGCCTCTTCGTGCAGGATCAAAAACTGGTTCTGTCCGACCGTGTACGAAAACTGGGCGGTCTTTTTGGTCACCAGTTGGCGGGCCACCGGGTCGAAAAGGCTCGTCCCGAGGATCCCTTCTTTGGGGGCCTTCTTCAGCGCCGAGTCGGGTGACTTGGCGAAAGCTTGCGGGCAGCCGTTGCAGCAGAACTCGTAGCGGAAGCTGGCGTATTCGACAACCGCGATCGCGTCGGTCGCTCCGTGCCCCATGATCGGGCAGATGGGGGTCTTGATTTCGGGGCCGGCCAGCGCGAGAGCTAGGAAGACGGATGCGGTAACCATGTACTGGATGCTACCCGTTGGTCCCGAACAAAGAGAAGGAAAATGGTAGCAGCGGACGGACTCGAACCGTCGACCTAACGGGTATGAACCGTTTGCTCTAACCAACTGAGCTACGCTGCCGTTCGACTCTCCAATTATGGCCGAAAATTGCGCCGGACTTGGAAGCCTGTTCGGTGTCGGTCTTCCCAATTTCGGACATCTCCCTCGGATCGTGCTTGTTCTAGGTCCTCAAAGTCGATGTCTGCGAGGGCAAGATTGTGGTCTTCGGGCCCGGTCTCGGCCAGGATCGCGGACTCGGGGAAGGGAGCGACGCTGGGGGCGATGATGGCGCTGGTGCCAAAGCTCTCCGGCAAGGGCTCTCGCCCCAAGGAGCCACCCAGCGAGCTGTGGAGCACGAAGATCTGGTGTTCCACGGCCCGGGCCAGCGCACACCAGCGCACCCGTTGAAATCCCCTTTGAGTCTCGGTGAAGGCAGGAATCGCCAGAACTCGTCGCCCTTCTTCGGCGAGGTTCCGTGCGGCGGGCCCGAACTCGCTGTCGTAGCAAATCGCGACCCCAAGTTCGGGGTGGTCAGGCTGAAACCAATCCTGGCCTGCGGCGATCCCGAGCGGGGCGACCTCATACTGCGTGAGCACCATTTTGGGGGTCCAAACACCCGCGACCGGGCACTCGTTCGTGATCCCAGATGCTCGCTTGACATAGGTGCTCCCTCCAACGATGAGAATGTCGTCTCTGGTGACGGCGGCGCGATAGGCCTCGGCATACTCGGCCAGAAAAGCCGGGAAGTCGGGCTCTGCGAGGTCGGGTCTTAGGGCCAGGAGTTCAAACGTGAGGTTTTCGGGCAACACCAAGAGATCTGCGCCCTCTTGCAGTGCGCGCAGAATCATGGCGTTGAGCCGGTCCCAAAACTGCGATTCAGACCCGATGACCTCAACGCGCCATCTTGCGACCGCGACCCTCACGGAGTCCACTCCAGGATTGCGGCGGCATGGCCCGATTCTTCGTCATCCATATGGTTTTCGACCACGCCCTGGTACTTCATGCCGATTCGAAGCAGGGGGGTGAGCGTCCGGTCGGTTTTGGTCGCGGCTACGACGGCTTCAGCAAAGGCTTGGGGGGTGGCCAGCCCGGACGCTCGAAAATCGGGGATGCGGCAGGCGGTCGCGAGGACGGCGATTCCGTTCTTCCCGACCAAGCTCATACGGGCTCCGTAGAGCTTTCGGGCGATTCCTAGTCCGCGAACCTCGGGATGGACCGAGATGTCGGCGGCAAACAGTACCCCACCCTTGGGGTCGTGTCCCGCGAACGCGTAGTCTCCGCAGGTGCCCTCCCAGTCTGGATGTTGTTCCCACCGCGTTCGCGGGATCCGGAGGGCACTGGCACTGCCCACGATCTGGCCCTCGCGAACGGCCACGAACTGGCCTTCGGGATAGCGGGCGAGGTGAGATTTAAGATGCTCTGGTTTCCAAAGGAGTTCCGCCGGGAAGGGAGCAGGAAAGCAGAGCCGCTGGAGGGCCACGACGGCGTCGAAGTCGGCGGCCGAAAGGGGACGGATCTCCATCAGGCCGGCTGGCCTACTCCCAAGAGGTCCAAGATCCGCTGCAGGTCTTCATCGCTATAGAAGTCCACAACAAGCTTGCCGCCGGCCTTGCCGCGATTGATACTCGTTGGGGAACCGAAGTACATACTGAGCCCCTCTTCAAGCGCTCGGATGTTGGGATCGACGAACCGAATCTGGGGCAAGGGTCGCTCAAGCGGGGCAGCCCGGACCAGAGCTTCGACCTGGCGAGCCGAGAGACCTTGTTCCAAGATCTTCCGATAGATCTCAAGCTGGCGGGCTTCACTCTCCAGAGAAACAAGCGGTCGGACCTGGCCCTCGCTTACCAATCCATTCTCGATCCCGAACTGAACTTCATCAGGTAGCCGAAGCAGTCGGAGGGTGTTGCTGACTGCTGCTCGGCTCTTTCCGACCCGTTGGGCCACGTCCTCTTGGCTCAGCTTGAATTGATCCATGAGTTCGCGATAGGCACGTGCGGCCTCGATGGCGGATAGGTCTTCACGCTGAATGTTCTCGATCAGAGCCATCTCAAGCGAGCGCTGATTGTCCACGTTGCGGAGGACCACCGGCACCCGAGCCAGGCCCGCGAGCTTTGCTGCTCGGAGACGCCGCTCTCCGGCGATGAGCTCGAATCCATCGCCCGACTTGCGGACGACCAGCGGCTGGATGATGCCAACTGCGCGGACGCTGGCGCCCAGTTCGGCAAGTGCCTCTTGATCGTAATGGTTACGGGGCTGGTATTCGTTGGCCCGGATGAGGTCCACCGAAACTTCGAGAATGCCCTCGCGGGGAGTTTGCGATGCTTCGGAACCCTTCTTGACTGCCGCCGGGGCGGTCTTTTCTGGCGCAGGGGTCGTGGCCGCGCTCGGCATGAGCTGGGCCAAGCCCTTTCCAAGGGCCCGTCTCATCGAGCAACTCCTTCGGAAACCTGATCACTCGCGGGCATCATGCCCGTATTATGACCTACTGTCCGCGGAGAAGATCGAGGATGGCCCGCGGTTGCTGATTGGCTTGGGCGAGCATCGAGACTCCGCTCTGCTGGAGGATCTGGAGCTGGGTGAACCGGGTCATCTCCGAGGCCATATCCGCATCTCGGATTTGGCTTTCTGAGGCCGTCATGTTCTCCTTGGCAACTCCCAGCGACCGAACGGTGCTGTCGAGGTAATTCGCCTGGAACGAACCGAGATCGCCTCGTGCCCGGGCCACATCGCGAATCGCTTCATCGATGATTCGAAGAGCGTCGTTTGCGCCATCGCGGCTCGTTACATCGATGGTCGAAAGGTTCGAACCGGGGAGGACGGTGGAGCCAAGATTGGCGCTAAACGCTCGCGGCATGGCGAGGAAGACGGATTGGTTGGCGTTGGGTCCGATCTGGAACTGGACCGAACTCGCCTGGAGGACGGCGACGTTGGTGGCTCCGCCAAAGAGCGTGCCCCAGTTTGCATCGGCGGCACTGGTGATATTGATCAGGTTACCGAACGTATCGGTGATCTTGAGGCCCGAGTCACCAGGACCGCGTCCGCCCGAGAACTGAACCGTTTCGGGACCATCGACGGTGGGGACGGTGACATCGTAAACGGCATCAAAGCCTTGGAAGGCAACGCTTGCAACGTTATGCAGCACGCCCGCCGGGTCGTTGTAGTTCAGCGGAAACTGAGAGCCGGGGGTCGTATTGGTCAGGCGGATCGAGACGGGGCCGGCCCCGGTGACCGAGGCGACAACACCGGTCTGGGTGCTGATTTCATTGATTCGGGCGGCAAGCGATTGGACGGTCATCGTGCCATCGCTGACGATCGAATAGCCATTGATCACGATCGAGCCGACGGTGCTGACCACGGAAGCCGAGTTCGCAAAGGTGCGGTTAGTCGGGAGCGTGGCCGAACTCGCAGGCGAAACCTGGTTCATGCTGACGTTCCCGTTGACGACCTGCTTGCCATTGAAGCTTCCGCCCAGGTAGATGCCGCCGATCGCCGTTGGGTTGGTGACGTTGGCGACGGTCCCGGTGGTTCCGTCGAGAAGATTTTTGGTACCCCAGCTGGTGCTGCGGGCAATGCGGTCAATGCTCTGCAAACTCGAGCGGATCTGCCCTTGGTCGGCTTGGAGCTGGGCACTATCGACGACGGCGGTATTGGCCGCGTGCACGGCGATCGAGCGCATGTTGCGGAGGAGCGTTTGGACTTCTTCGAGGGCGGCCTCGGCCGTCTTGGCCATGTTCACCGCGTCTTGGCTATTGCGGATCGCTTGGTCGAGTCCTCGGATCTGGGTGCGCATGCCCTCGCTGATCATGAGTCCGGCGGGGTCGTCGCTGGCGGTAACGATCCGGAGTCCGGTGCTGAGCCGGCTGATCGAGCCGCCGAGTTGGTTGACGGTTCCGGTCAAGCTCCGCAGAGCGTTGAGGGCCTGAATATTGGTGTTGATCTTGAGGCTCATGCTTTCATCCTTGCGCGCCGAGATACTTTTTTCGGGAAATCCACTCCCGCTTGTGTGAAATTGTCGGCGAAGTATGGAAGAAAGTTAGGTTAGGGGTTAGGGGTTAGGGGTTAGGGGTTAGGCCCAATCGGTCCTACACCCCGCCAACGGCATGGCCACCGCGCCGCCCGGCCCGGGGCCACTCCCGGGTGGGACCCGCGCCGCCTTCGGCGTCTCCCACCCTCCGCCCCGGATCGGCGCGGAGGAGGCCGCGCAACAACCGCGAACCTCTTGACGCTGTAAGCCCCGAAGCGGCTTGCCGTGTCCGGAGCGAGGACCTTGAGGACGAGCGACTGGAGAGCGGTTCGCCTCGAAAGAGACTTTCGGCGCGAACGACTCTCCACAAGCCAGGTCAGGGTGACGAGGTTTCGGGTTCTAGATTGCACGTGCCACAATAAAGAGGATGGATATCGTCGACGTGATGATCACAGCGCGCAAAGAGGCGGTGGCGCGCCCTTGGCTCTGGCAAGTCGGTAAGGAGTTCGGGGTTAAGGTGAATATCGTCAAGGCCAACATCGACAGCGACTACGGCTGGGCTCATATTCAGCTCGAAGGCCCGGTCGAAGAGATTCAGCGCGCCACGGCTTGGCTGATGACCACGGGTCTGCACGTCGAAGCCCAGCAGCGCGCCGTCGGGGCATGATCCCCGAGGATATCGAGGCCTTTTGGGGCCGAGCGTGGGAAGAGGTGCGGACGGCTCCGCTCGATTTCCATCGCTCTCTTCGGAGCGACTACCCCTTAGATGGGTTCCGGGTCGAGCGCCTCGAGTTCAGCAGCGTCGGGGGCCAGCGGCTCAGCGGATGGTTCGCCTTGCCCGAGGGCGTCTCGCGGGCTCCGGGATTTGTTTGGGTCCCACCCTATGGCCGCGAGAGCCTGCTGCCCAACCGCTTCGGCACCCGTCCCGGCATGGTGTCGCTCAGCCTAAACCTCCATGGTTTGGATGCCTTTCACCAAGAGAAGTACCACCCCAGTCGGGGCTACTTTGCCGAGGGCGTGGGCGAGCCCGAGACCTACATCTTCCGGACCCTGTGGCAACACGCCGCGATGGCGGTTCGCGTTCTGCAAGCCCAGATCGAAGTCGATGAGGACCGACTGGGCGCGATGGGAATGAGCCAAGGGGGCGGGATGAGCATCTGGCTCGGCGCATGGTGCCCGCTGGTCAAGGCGGTGTGCGCCGATATGCCGTTCCTCGGCCGGATCCAGGCCGCCTTCGACCGGCCGATCCACCGATATCCACTCAAGGAGTTGATCGACTTCGTGGAGAACGAACCGCTCGGCCACGAAAGGGTCCGCCACACGCTCAGCTACTTTGACACGAGTCATCAGGCCGCTTTTTGCCGAGTTCCGACTCACGTTTCGCTCGGCCTCAAGGATCCGGCCGCCAAGCCCGAATCGGTGCGTGCGATCTACGAAGCGCTCGCGGGCGAAAAAGATCTTGTCGAGTACGATTGGGGTCACGACTGGCACCCCGAAATGGTTTCTCGGAACCAAAACTGGCTTCTCCAGCATTTCTAATTCGATGCGCAAACTCTGGATCGTTCTCTCGGCTCTGCTCGCGCTCTTGAGCCTGGCAAGCGCTCAGCCCTCGGCCGAGTCGTGGTCGGCTCGGTTGGTTCCAGCCGACGCACGGAGCGGGGAAGCCGCCCAGGTAGTCCTCACGGTCAAGATTCCCGAAGGATGGCGCATCTATGGGATGAGACCGGTCGAGAATGGGCCGGTCGCAACGAGCTTCGAACTCCTGGAGGGTCCGCTAACCGCAATGGGAGACCCGATCGAACCCGACCCGGGGCGTAAGTTCGATACCAACTTTAGTCTGGATGTCGACTATCACGAGGGGGAAGTGGCCTTTGCCGTTCCAGTCCAAATAAAGACTGGACTCTCCGGAAGCCAGGAAGCCAAAGTCAAGGTCGGTTGGATGGCCTGCACCGAGACGATGTGCGCCCGCCCCGAGTTCGCGGAGATCCCGGCAACCTTCACGCCCGCTCCTGGGGAAGCGCGTCCCGATCGTCTGGCCGCGGTGACGACGGTTCCCGAGCAACCCAATAACCTTAGCACCGGTAAGGACACCCGAAAGGGCAGCGATGCCTCGGCGGAGAAAGCAACCGACGACAAGCCGGTTGATCAGGCCAGCGCCGAGGTGCAAAAGGCGCGCGAGGGTGGGCTCTTCTCCTATGTTCTGTTGGCGTTCACGGCCGGTCTTTTGGCCCTGATCACGCCGTGCGTCTTTCCAATGATCCCGATCACGGTGAGCTTCTTCACCAAGAACTCGGCCGAACCCGGGAAGACCAACACCCGCGGGGCCTTGGCCTATTGTTTGGGGATCATCGTCAGCTTCACCGGCGTGGGCCTGCTGACGACCGCAATCTTTGGCGCGAGTGGGATTCAGCAGCTTGCCACCAACCCATTTGTCAACCTCTTCCTGGCCGCACTCTTCATCTTCTTAGCGCTGAGCCTCTTCGGACTTTTCGAGCTCACTCTGCCCAGCGGGTTGGTCAACCGAATGAGCAGCAAAGGTCGCAGCGGCGGTTTGGCCGGTCCGATCTTCATGGGGGTGACCTTCAGCCTAACGACGTTCACCTGCACTGTCCCATTTGTCGGGACTCTGCTGATCGCGGCGACCCAGGGCGACTGGCTCTATCCGTTCTTTGGGATGCTCGCGTTCAGCAGCGCGTTTGCGATTCCGTTCTTTCTGCTTGCGCTGTTCCCCCAATGGCTGGGCAAGCTACCGCGATCGGGCTCCTGGTTGGCCACGGTCAAGGCATTCATGGGCTTCTTAGAGGTCGCGGCGGCGGTGAAGTTTCTCAGCAATGTGGACCTGGTCTATCAGTGGGGCCTGCTGACTCGGCCGGTCTTCCTGGCGATCTGGTTCGCGATCATGGCGATGGCCGGATTCTATCTTTTCGGCTGGCTACGGCTCGGGCACACCGAGGGGCGAGAGCCGATCGGCTGGCTTCGGCGCGGCTTTGCCGTCCTCAGTCTCGTTGCGGCAGGGTACTGCTTGGCCGGAATCCGTGGCGTTTCGTTGGGCACGCTGGGCTCGTTCTTGCCTCCAGATCCCTATCCGGGGTTGGAGAGTGGGGTCGTCAAGAAGGGCGAGCTGGAATGGATCGATAGCTACGACAAAGCTCTTGCCGCAGCCAAGGCCGAAGGAAAGCCGCTCTTCATCGACTTTACCGGCGTGACCTGCACCAACTGTCGCCAGATGGAACAGACCATCTTTCCCCAGCCCGTGGTGCGCGAGCAGCTCGAACGATCGGTACGAGTCAAGCTCTATACCGACCGGATCGGCGTGGATGAGGCCAATGCCGACCTCCAGACCAAGTTGACCAATACCAAAACCCTTCCGGTCTACGTGGTGATGGATCCCAACACCGAGAAGGTGATCTCGATCTTCCAGGGCTCGACCTATGATGCCAAGTCCTTTGCCGAGTTCATCGACCAAGGAATCGCCAAGGTCGAGGCACAAAAATAGGGGCTAGGCAGAGGGATCTGCCCAGCCCCCAACGGGAGCGATTAGAGGTCGCCCGTCAGATCGAAACTTTGACTCAGGACGATGTAGTCAAAGATCGTGATGCTGCCATCTCCATCGAGATCGGCGAGAGCGTTGACTCCCTCATCTCCGACGTTTTGGTCGAAGTTCCAGCTGAGCTGGATGTAGTCAAAGATCGTGACGCTGTTGTCCAGATCGATGTCTCCGTTGATGAGCGAGGCGCTGATCGTGGGGTTGTTGCTCAGGTTCACGTTCGGGAGAACCTTGCGGAGGAAGCCGGGCGCGGTGAGGGCGACGTCGACCATCCCAAAGAGAGTCGTGTCGAGGACAAAGCTACCCTGGCTGGAGAGCGTGAGGGTCTGCGTTCCTAGGACCGTTTGCGTTCCCGGAGTTCGGAACTCCACCGTGACCGGTCGTTGGGCCTTGTCGCCGAGGTAGTCGGCCAGATTGACGTTGCCCGTGAGTTGGTAGCTGACCGGTGGGACCATGTTGTAGCCGATTCCGACGGATCCGCTCTCGGTTGCTCCTGCCGGCAGGGCGAGTTCGTACTGGAAGGCGGTGGCGCGGTCACCGGTGTTGCTCGGAACGGTGTTCACGAAGTCGGTCGCGAGCGAGTCGACGAGCTTCCCACGGAGGGCGCTATAGCTGGCCGATTCGTAACCGATCGGGGCTTGGCCGAGGTTCCGGAAGTAGATCAGCGCGTCGTTGTTCACGCTGTCGTACTTGAAGGTGGTGGTCAGCGGATCGAAGGTGACCTTGTCGAAGAAGGGGTCGGCTTCGGTTTGCAGGTCGGCATAGGGGAAGAACTGGACGACCTGGGAGACGTTCCGCAGGTTCTTGACCGACCAATTCACCTTGAGATAGGCGGCATTCGGGGTGTTGCCGACCAACTGGTATTGGATCGTGAATTCGAGGGCATTGCCGACGCCGCTGACTTCTTCTCGTGCGGTGGCCGAGCCGGACTTTCCGTCGGGAGCGGTCGTGACCGACGTCCAGTGACAGACTTGGTACTCGCGGGGTTGGGTTGCCGATCGATACCAGAATCCGAGTTGGTAGATGGCATCCTTGGAGATGCTGAACGAACTGCCGGGGCTCATGCCGGCATTGCCGAATCCGCCGGTGGTCCACTGGCTTGCGCTCGGCGGGAAGTACTGAAACTGGAAGTCGTTTGGAGTTGGGGCCGAAAGGTAAATCGACTGGCTATAGGCGGCAGCGGCGACAACGGCGCTGGCAGTTAGGATCAAAGACCGCAATGCTTTCATTCAAAAATTCCCGCCTCTTGCGAGGCATGAAAGGCAGTATGCGCCATGTTTTTGTGGACTCCAAGAACTCTGTGATGATAATTTAGAGTTTTTTGAGGATGCTCGAATTTGAGGTTCAACGCGCAAAATCTCGGCGGCCAGTTTGGGATTTCGGGGAAGTCCCTCTATAATGGAGCCAATGAAACGTGTTTGGAAACTTGGGGCTCTTGTCGTGGCCGGATTTGCGACCGGTGTTGGGGTGGCTAGCCGCCCGGATGGACTTTATGCCCCGCCGTTTGCCGACTATCCCGATCAGGGCGTTCTGGATTCGAACTCCGACGGGATTGACGGCATGAGGATCGGGTCCATCTTTGCCACGAGCTATCTCAATCTCGGTTCTGATGCCAATATTGGAACCCTCCAGAGACCTGTTCAGTCGATCGTGGCCGCGATTCTAACCGCGGAAGCGACATGGGAGTTCGAGAGGGAGAATATTCCGGAGACCAACCCTTACCCACGGTCGGTTTTGCTGGATTCTTGGTTCTATAGCGAGCTCCCTGTGATTACGGATGTTGAGGGAGTGTACGGCGGCTACGACGTACTTTCTAACTGGTCGCGCTCGGGGACCATGCGGGCGGTGGTGAATAGTCCATTCCCGGTCGGCGGTGTTATCAAAGGGTCAAGGCTTCAATACGTGGATAACGTGGTCTTCCGCGGGGTGACCTCGACGGTTTCAGGAACCACGACCTATGGCCTGATCTCCAATAGCTCGGTCGAACATCAGTTTGGTTCCTGTGAGTTCTCGGCGGCCGCAGGGGCGGTCGGGGCCAACGGAGCCACTGGCGCAAACGGACGCAACGGGGCCGCTGGGGGTAACGGTCAGGCAGGTTCGAATTCAACTGGATCGGGAAGCGCTGGGGGAGCCGGTGGTTCTTCCCCATGGGGCGGATCTGGTGGGTCTGGCGGCTCGGGCGGGACGGGTTTCTCATTCAATGACGGGGGCGACGGTAGCTCGGGTGGCGGGATTCCCGGTGGCCCCGGTGGTCAGGGCGGCCAGGGAGGGTCGTTTTTGGGAGGATCCGCGATCAGCGGGGGCGGCGGCCTCAACGGTAACTCGGGGTTCGATGGAAGTCCGGGAGCAAGCGCCAACAGTTGGTTATTTCCGGCCGGTGACGATGGAAGCAATGGGTTTGACGGCGACGGCGGCGGTGGTGGTGGCGGAGGTGGTGGATATGCCTCCGATTCCGATTGGTGGGGCGGCGGCGGCGGCGGTGGTGGCGGTGCCGGCGGAGAAGGTGGAGGAGGCGGGAAAGGTGGTCTTAGCGGAGGTAGCTCGGTTGCGATTCTTGACCTGAACGTTCCCGTGTTACCCATCAACTCGACGCTCAGGATCGCAGCCGGTGGTAAGGGCGGAGACGGCGGAAGCGGCGGCAGTGGTGGCTCCGGTGGATCGGGGGGATCTGGTGGAGACCGGTTTGCCTTCTCAGCCTTAGGCGGCCCCGGAGCCTCCGGGATGCCGGGCGGACAGGGTGGTCGCGGAGGAGGAGGCGCTGGTGGAAGCCAGCACTATCGCGTGGCGAAGGGCAGCGTCTTGCCCGGGCTTGGACTGGGTTCGACGGTCATCCGGACCGGTGTGCCTGGGGTCGGCGGAACTGGAGAGTTCACGAGTGGCGCAAACGGCTCGTTTGTCACCACGGTGGCTACGGGCAGCCAAACACCTCCGGTCAAAGGAGTTCCTGACATCGTCGGCACTCACACGGTTTTCTTCACCACCGCCAATTCGGGGGTGACCCAACAACGGGTGCGAGTCATGCGGACCGGTCTTGGCACGCCAGAGACTTTCTTGGGGGTCAACAACACCGGCCCCGCGAACGGCAACGGCGGGATCGGAACGAACTTCATCGAATACACCCCCAACCCCAACTTCGTCGGGATCGATCACCTGATCTACGCGATCTCCACCTCGGGCGGTAACTACTTTGAGGGGTATGCAGTGTTCGTGGTCCTGCCTCAGGTTTCGGGCACCATCACCTGGAACGACCGTTTGGATCGCTTCCCGACCACCATGTCGGTCAGCGTCACCATGCCCGATGGCTCGGTTTGGACCGATGAGTTGCCGGTCGGCGAGGACGGTTCCTACTTCTTCTATGGTCCGGCGGTGGCTGGAAAATCTTCGGTGACGATCAAGGCGGGGCCTTATCTCAGCCAGACCCGCGCCTACAACACGAACCTGACCGGAAACGCGTCTGGTTTGGACTTCAGTCCAATCAACGGGGATATCGATGGAGACGATGTGATCACGGTCTTCGACTACATCGAACTCTCGGGGAGCTTCGATAAGTCTGAGGGTGATGTAGGATTCGCTGCGAATGCCGACCTCGATGGAGATGGCTCGGTGACTGTTTTCGACTACATCATTCTCAGCGGGAACTTTGACCTCAGCGGGCCGACCGGGTAAGCCCGATCGAACTGAGGCCGTTCGTTGGGTCCCTCTTTGGGGGACCCAAAAAAGCATTTCAAGAGCATCGCACCGGCGTTGCATGCCAGCGAGAAGGGCCCCCAGCGCCTGGTGGCTGCCCCGGAACGAGTTTGAGGATCTCATCGGACCCCGTAGAGTCGGTAGGTTTTTGGCAAGTTCTCCAGATCGCAGCCCCGTTTCAGGAAGAAGGGACTTATACTGGCTGTATGTCGGCAGGTCTTAGGGTCTTGGCGCTCGCGGTCGTGGTTCTTGGAGTTTCCCAAGTTGGGGCCTCCCGACCCGACAACTTGTACCCACCGCCGGTCCAGGACTTTCCCGACCGGTTCACGAGCGATTCAAACTTTGATGGCATCGACGGGGAGCGGTATGGGTCGGTGTTTGTGACCAGCGACCCGGGATTCGGCACCGACATCGGCGTCGGGACCATCGACAAGCCGATGAAATCGCTCACGGCTGCGATCTTGACGGCGGAGGCACTCTGGGAATGGGAACGCAATCGGGTGCCGGAGATCCTCCCTACACGCCGTCCGGTCCTTGCTGATTCTGGCTTCTACGAGAGTTTGCCGGTGATCTTTGGAATCGACGGACTCTTCGGAGGCTATGATGTCCGTGCAGGATGGTCCCGGAACTTGCTAGACCGGGCGACATCACTCTCACCATATCCCGTTGGTGGAGTCGTGAGGGGGCCGGACCAGCAGTTTCTTGCAAACGTCTCGTTTTCGACGAAGTTTGATGCTGCGGCCGCACCGGGGGTCTCTACCTTTGGGTTGGTGGCGAACTCAAATGCCAACCAGGTCTTTACCGATTGTCAGTTTTGGCCCGGGCCGACCACCGATGGTTCCAACGGGGCCACCGGAGCAAACGGACGTAACGGAGCTCCGGGAGCCAAAGGAAAGAACGGTGGGAATTCTGCCAGCCCCGGGGGTGGCGGGGGTGTGGGCGGCTTCTCGACATGGTCCACTGGTGGGGCAGGCGGCCAAGGCGGGACGGGTTTCGTGTTGAACCAGGGGAATGGTGGCTCCAGTGGGTCTGGATCACCGGGCGGAAGCGGCGGATTGGGCGGTTTTGGTGGAAACCTTGTGAGCGGCGGGGCCGTCGCGGGCTCCAATGGCGGGGCAGGGAATTCGGGCTCCGATGGCGCCCCTGGCGCGAGTGCAACCTCATGGTTTCTCCCCGATGGTGAAGATGGTGGGGATGGTCAGCATGGCGACGCTGGCGGCGGCGGCGGTGGTGGCGGAGGCTTTGCCGGGGGCTCCGACTGGTTTGCCGGTGGCGGCGGTGGCGGCGGTGGTGCTGGCGGGGAAGGCGGCAAGGGAGGACGTGGAGGTTTAGGTGGGGGCTCCACCGTATCCTTCATCGACATCGGTTCGGCCGTGAGTTTTGTGCAGCACTCGCGGTACCTCGTAAATCCGGGTGGTCGCGGCGGAGACGGTGGGTCCCCTGGAACCGGTGGGAGCGGGGGCGCAGGAGGCAGCGGCGGATCCGGATTCTCGACTGGCGCACCGGGAGGCGCCGGAGGCCCGGGAATGTCGGGTGGCACCGGCGGCCCAGGCGGCGGCGGAGCCGGGGGGAGTCAGATCTTCCGGGCCCGGGTCGGCGGAGTTCCGGGCCTTCTCGGGACGGGGGCAACCACGACGATCTTTGGGAATCCAGGGATCGGCGGGGCAGGCTCGATGGGTCCAGGGGCGAATGGTATTCGTGCGACCTACTCGGATACCGGCTCGGTCGTCCCCAAGTTTGAATTGGTGCCCGACATCGTGGGGACCCATACCCTGATCATCGTCCCGGCCAATTCGGGTTTGAGACAGCACCCGGTCCGCGTGATGCGTACGGGACTCGCACCCACCGAGACCTTTGTCGGAGTCAACAGCACGGCACCCCAAAATGGGACCGGAGGGATTGGGACTGAGACCTTGGAGTATCAACCCAATCGAAACTTCGTCGGGATCGACCATTTTGCTTATGAAATCGAGACCAACACCGGCAACAGCTTCGGCGGCTATGCAGTGATCGTCGTGACGCCCATGGTGTCGGGTCAAATCCAGTGGCAGGATCGCATCGACCGGTTCCCAGATCGGGCAGAGTTTCAGATCACCCAACCGGACGGAAAGGTCTGGCGACGGACGATCCCGATTGAGTCGGATGGTTCGTACTTCTTCCATGGACCGGCCATCGCGGGGACCTCAACCGTGCGCTTGCGGGCCCGCGGCTGGCTGACTCAGGAGAGGACCTACAGCACGGCCCTCGGGAATCCCGGTTCGATCGACTTTGCCCCTATCAACGGCGACGTCGATGGAGACGATTCGATCACGGTCTTTGATTACATCGACATCTCGTTCAGCTTTGACAAGGCGGAGGGTGAATCGGGATTCTTGCCTCGGGCCGACCTCGACGGGGATGGTTTGGTCACGGTTTTTGACTACATCATCCTGAGCACGAACTTTGATCTGAGCGGACCCATCGGCTAGACCGGCTAAACTAGAGAGCGATGAAGCTGTTCGTCGATACCGGGGATCTGGAAGAAGTTCGTAAGGCGGCCGAGTGGGGCATTCTGGATGGAGTAACCACCAATCCGAGCCTGATCGCCAAGTCGGGGCGCGGGTTCCGCGAAACGGTTCTGAAAATTTGCGAATTAGTCCCCGGTGGCGACATCAGCGCCGAAGTCGTCGCGACGGACTACGACACGATGCTGAAGGAAGCGCTTGAGATTTCGAGCTGGCATCCTCAGATCGTCGTGAAGGTCCCTCTTATCGAACCCGGTATCCGGCTGGTGCGCGAATTGACCGAGCGAGAAATCAAGACGAACGTCACGCTTGTTTTTTCGGTCACTCAAGCTCTTATGGCGGCCAAGGCCGGAGCCACTTACATCAGCAACTTCGTCGGCCGGGTGGATGACATCAGCGATGACGGAATGCGCGCGGTGGCCGACACCGTCCGGATGGTCGAGAATTACGGCTATGAGAGCGAGGTCTTGGCCGCGAGTATCCGGCATCCGCTGCACGTCGTGCAGTCGCTCGAAGCCGGCGCCCACGTCGCCACGATGCCCCTCAAGATCTTGGAAATGATGTTCAAGCACCCCCTCACTGATAGCGGCCTGGAGCGGTTCTTGAGCGATTGGAACAAGGCCGGACTCTCGATTTTCGAACCAGTTTCCAGCAATTGAACCGAACTTTTCACCGTACCGGATGCGTCCGGAAACGCACTCGCCGTAGACACGTCCATCCTGGGAAGCAATTCGCTGAGAATAGGACGGCTTACGGATGGATTGGAGCATGCCCCTGACTGGATGGATGGATCCGAAAATGAGCGCTGGAGACTCGGATGAGTCTCTAGTTGAGCGTTCGCGTCACGGGGACCTAGAAGCTTTCGAGCAACTCTTCGAGAAGCATCGTCTCATGGTTTTCCGATTCGTCTACCAGATGGTGCGGAATCGGGACGATGCCGATGACCTCACCATGGAGGTCTTCGTGCGGGCCCATCAGAATCTGGACAAGTACCGCGACGAGGCGAAGTTCACCACTTGGCTCCTGAGAATCGCCAGCAACCTGGTGACCGACCGAGCCCGGATGAGTACCCGCCGAACGAACTTGGAGCAGAAGGAGGCTGGAGGCGCGCTCACTTGGATGACCGTCGGGGAGCACGAAGACCCGGTCCAAAATCTCGAAGGAGATCGCCGCATCCAGGTGCTCAAGAAGGCGCTCATGGCTCTTCCCGAACACCACCGGGCGATGATCGTTCTCCGTGATATCGAGGAGCGCGAATACCAAGAAATTGCCTCGATGTACAACTGCTCGGTCGGGGGAGCTAAGCTCCGGGTGCTCCGCGCCCGTCGAGCACTTCGCGACCGCGTGATCCCGCTTTTAGGAGACCCAGCATAAGATGGACAAGAACCACGACGATCTGATGTCGCGAGTAATGGATGGGGAAGCGAGTTCCCATCCCGATGCGCAAACCTACCTTCAAATGAAGGAGGCCTTGCGGGCGATGCGTGATGACGTTCCCGAAAGTCAGCTTTCTTTTGCCCGCGTCTCGGACCGAATCACCAAGCCAGAGATGATTACGATTCGGCCAAAGAAGTGGTATCAATCTTCGGTCGGCGCGTTCCTGGCAATCCAGGGCGGCGCGGTCGTCGTGGCCGGATTGCTATTCTGGGCGTTGAAGGCAACATCGCCGGCTTCGCCGGTGATCTCGCCGGCCGACGTGGTGGCCAATATGGGCGCCATCGATGGGGCCGAAGCAACCTCCTCGGACGTTGTGGCCGCTCCACCCGAGCAGCCTCTGGCCAAGAACGACGCTCCCATCGAGACGGTCGAGACCACGACCACTGAAGTCTCCAGCGAACCCTTGACAGTTCAGGTGGTTCCGCCTTCGGCAAAACCGGCCCAGATGACCTCATCGCAAGCTCGGGAAAGCAAGACCCGCGAGCCGCGACGAAAGCGACGGGAACGGGTACAGCCCAGGTTTAACTCCAACACGATGATCGTGATGAAGGAGGCCACCCCAGCGGCGGATTCGGCCATGGGAGCCCCGAGCCCGGGAGGGCGAGCTCCGGGCACGACGGATCCAGCGACGACCGAATCGGAATATCAAGGGCCACCCGTCATCATCAGCTCGGACGTGAGTTCCACTGGGGCTCAGTCGGCAGTCGAAATCAAGGGAGGCGGCGATGTGGTTGTCGGTGGTTAGTCCGGCCCTCTTTGTGGCCGCTTTGTGGACCGCGACCCCCGACAAGGCCGAGGCCGAGCGGGTTTGGGAGTCCGCCCGAGAATCCTTGCTGGAGATCGAAAGTCGCTCGGCCGGGAGGGGATACGCGATCCTCATCGACCGGACCGGACTCTTCTTGGTTTCTTCCTCCCTGGTCGACCAAGCCCAGGTCTGGGGCCGGACGCCCCAGGGGACCTTGGTTTCGCTAGACGTGGTCAGCAACGACGAAGTCACACAGTTTGCGCTCCTGCTCGGCCGTTCGATGGACCAACAGTTGGCGCGGATGAAGCCCGTCCGGCTGGCGGCGCGGCCCGAGGAGGGTTGGCTTTTGGCCGGACTTCCGTCGGGGGCCCTCCGCGGGGAATGGGTCGGCAGCAACAGGGTTGGGCTGATGAAGCCGAATTCGCGCTACCTACCCCTGACCGAGATGCGCTTTGAGACCCCGAGCATCCGCTTTGGCGGGGCCCCAGTATTCAATTCTGATGGGGAACTCGTCGCGATCGTCTCGGCTACCCTCGAGCCAGTGGCGACCAAAAAGGAATCCCTGAACAAGTCCCAATATGGGCCGACCGGGTTGACGGTCGCCTACAGCCTAGGCCCCAGGGTGATCCAACGCGTGGTCGACGGTTTTCGGTCGCCCAGTCGGTTACCAAAGCACCCGACGATCGGCGCCTTCTTTGGAGAAGGTAAGCAGCCTGGTGCCCTCGTGGTGGATGTCACCAAGGGATCCCCGAGTGACGATGCTGGGCTTCGGATCGGCGATCTAGTCGTGGCCATCAACGAGACCGCGGTCGAAGACCGGTTCGATCTCGTTCGGGCTCTCTTCGACCAGGTGGTCGGCGAGGTTGTGGAATTGAAAGTGCGACGCCCCGGACAAGAGCCGCCATTGACCCTGAAGATCACGATTGGCGACCAGCGCGACCTAGCCACTCGTCGCTAGGTCAACCAGCTTCCACTGGACCGACCGATTCCCGTTGAACTCGTTGATGCTGGGTTCATAGGCCACGTCGATGGAGTCGTTGGGCTCCACCCAGCCGAGGTCCTCGTTTCGGTTCCAGGCCAATAGATCACGCCGGGTCCCGGATTCGGAGCGAAGGATCATCTTGGTGTGTTTGCCGTTGCTGAGTGGGACCTTGGATTCGACTCGCATCCGTCGCGAAACAAAGGTGGGCCGAGGATTATCCGCCCCAAACGGCTCGAGAAGGGCGTACTCATCCATGACGTCGAGATCGACTTCTTCGGCTGTGACCTCGGCATCCAGATGCAAGGGAGCTGGAGCCGGAACGTATCCAATCTCCTGAGCAAGGGCATTGACGGCCTGTTTGAACTCGGCAATCCGATCCACCTCGATCCCGATGCCGGCGGCGAGTTCGTGTCCGCCACCGCTGCAGATCTTGTGGAGTCCGTGAATGGCCTCGGCCAGGTGGAATCCCGGCAGGGAACGGGCACTCCCCTTCGCGGTCGTGGACCCTTCCTCGTAGCTGATGACAAAGGTCGGCCGCTCGAAGGTGTCGAGGAGCTTGCCGGCCACGAGACCGATGATTCCGCTTGGCCAGCCTGGATTCGCGATCACAAGAATGGGTTGCTTGTCGAGGCTCTGCTCGCGGACCATCTCGACGGCCTGATCCACGATCCGCGATTGCTCAAGTTTCCGGGCGTCGTTGATCTCATTGAGTCGTTGGGCGAGTTCGCGCGCCGCGGTTCGGTCTTTCTCCATCAGGAGTTGGAGGCTGAGCGAAGCGTCGTCCAGACGGCCGGCGGCATTGAGCCTGGGGCCGAGTTGGAATCCGACGTGGTCCGACTTGAGAATGTTGGGGATCTCGTTGAAGGCAACGCGGAGAAGTTCTTGGAGACCTGGCTTCTGGGATGCGCGGATGCGCTCTAGGCCATGCCGAACGAGGATACGGTTCTCATCGACCAGCGGCATGACGTCGGCCACCGTGCCGAGAGTTACGAGGTCAAGGTAGGCCCGATAGAAACCTTCGACGGGGTGCTGGAGATCGCGGGTCAGGCCTGCACAGAGCTTGAAGGCCACCCCCGCACCGCTCAAGTTCTTGAAGGGGTAGTTCGAGTCATCGCGATGGGGATTGACGACCGCATGGGCCTTGGGCAGAACCGGTCCTGGTTCGTGGTGGTCGGTGACAACGACCCGCATCCCGGCATCTTTGGCGGCTTCGACTTGGGCTTGGGCCGAGATCCCGCAGTCGCAGGTGAGAAAGAGCTTGGCTCCCATCTCTTTGGCCTCATTGATGGCCATTTGGTGAATGCCGTAGCCTTCCTTTTGTCGGTGGGGCACGTGCACGGCCACGTCACCGCCGATTGCGCGCAGAAACCGGGTGAGGATGGCGGCTGAGGTCACGCCATCGACGTCATAGTCGCCGTGGACATAGATCTTCTCTTTACGGCTGATCGCCCCGAGGATCTCGGCTCGGGCCCGGTCATAGTCGGGGAGGAGGCTCGGATCGTGGAGCGAATCGAGGCTCGGGTGGAGGAATTCGCGGGCGCTTTCGGAAGATTCGAAACCCCGGCCGGCCAAGATTCGAGCAATGGCGGGCGGCACGCCGAGTTCGCGAATGAGAGACTGCTCCACCTCGGGATACGAGGGAGCCAATTGCCATGGACGCCTCGATGCGACGGTGGACCCGCTCACATCTTTTCGACTTGGTTAAAGTCGAGCTCCACAGGGGTCTCTCGTCCGAAGATGTTGATGAGGACTTGAAGCTTTTCGCGGTCGGCGTTGACCTCTTCGATCTTGCCGGTGTACTCGCTGAAGGGGCCCTCGATGACGCGGATGATATCGGCCTTGCTATAGGCGACCTTGGGAGCTTCTTTGCTGCTCTCCAGGTTTCTCAGAATCCGCTGGACTTCCCAATCTTCAAGTGGCACGGGCTTGCTGCCGCTCTGGACAAAACTTGTGACGCCGCTGGTGTTCTTGACCAACTTGTAGGTGTCGTCGGTCATGTTCATCTGAACGAGGATATAGCCGGGGAAGACCTTGCGGTCGCGAACGACCCTCTTGCCCGCCCGAGTCGTCATTTCGGGTTCGGTGGGGATCAGGATCTCGAAGAGGTCATATTCCCAATATCCCTCGACGATGGCTCGTCGAGTGAGAAGTTCCTTAACCTTGTTTTCGTGTCCTGCAATCGTGTGGACCGCGTACCATGCCTTGGCCATCTTCTGAGTGACTATCTCCTTAAAATGATTCTGAGGATCTGGTCCGCGGCGACAGAGAGGCCATACAGGAGGGCCACCAGAGCCACACAAACCAGGATCACGGTTCCCGTGAGGCGGTTGGTCTCGGGCCGGGTCGGCCAGTGGACCTTCTTCATTTCTGCGAGCGTGTCTTGCCAAAATCCTTTGATTCCCCGTTTGCTCTTCGGGATGGGGATGCTGGTCGGAGCCTTCATACTGGGCTTTTGTTGGTCGCTCATCGTACTCATAACCGCTAGACAGATACGCCGATCTTAGGCTCCTTCTGTCGGGGGAATATCCAAAGGATACCTGATTCGGGCCGCCCCCGCACGGGAAGACCGGATTCATGGGTCCGTTTGGGGCTTGTCCAACGTAGTCCATATTGGAGATGTGGGGTCGCTTAACAGGGCGTTCGGCTCAGCGTGATCCTCGACTTCTGCAACTGGAGGAAACCCTGGCCACGGTTCAGGCTTATGCCGCCAGCCATGGGGGGAGAGTCGAGCTATTGGAGTGGAGCGCGAGTGGGGAAGTGAAGATCAAGATGCGCGGAGCGTGCGCCTTTTGTCCCCTCGTCGATCTCACCGTCAAATCCCGGATTGAGCGTACACTTATGGATGCGCACCCGGAGATCATCCGCGTGGTAGTCGTATGAGTCCCGAAGTTCAGAAGTTTGACGTCATTGTGGTCGGCGGAGGCACCGCCGGCACGCCCGCCGCCATCGCCGCCGCGCGCCACGGGGCTAGAACCCTCGTTGTGGAGCAACAGGGGAGCTTCGGCGGGACTCAGGCCAACGGCTGGGTCACTCCGATGATGCCGAACTATCTGGGCGACTTCAAGCTGGACCGAGGAATCAACCTCGAACTCGTGGCCGCCCAGAACACCTTTCAGCCCGCGGCCCCCGGCGAGCTTCACGGCGACGTTTGGTATGACCCCATCTACATGGCCCACATGATGGACCAGGTCACCGCCACCGCGGGGGTGGTTCCGCTCTTCGCAACCACGCTAACCGATGTCCGCAAGGAGGGCAACCGCATCACCGCGATCGAAGTGGTGGGGCGCGGCGGTCGCTTCTGGGTCGAAGGGAAGAGCTTTATCGACTGCAGCGGCGACGCCGAGTTGAGCTTTTTGGCGGGGGCCGAGATCATGAGCGGGAACGAGGATGGGATCCATCAACCGATGACCCTCCGGTTCAAGATGGGAAACATCGACTTGGAGCAAGCGCGCAATGAATTCGAACATTGGCGCGTCCGAGCCCCCGGGCACCTCGAAACTGGATTCGGCGAAGCCAAGACAAGCCCCATGAAGCCTTGGGTCGAAGAAGCGATCGACCGCGGCATCCTGGAAGAGGATGACCTCGGGTACTTCCAGATCTTCACCATGAACGGGTGTCCAGGAGAGATGGCCTTCAATGCTCCACGGATCAGCGACCTCGACCCACTCGATCCCTTCCAACTGAGCCGTGCCTTCCAGGTGGGCAGGGCCAAGATCTTCCGGATCGCCCGATTCATGCGGGAATACTTCCCGGGCTACCAGGACGCCTTCGTGAGCGGGATCGCGCCCCTGATGGGAATCCGCGAGAGCCGACGGGTGGTTGGGGATTACGTCCTGACGGCGGACGACCATCAGAACTGCGCCAAGTTTGAAGACACCGTCGCCCGAAACCGTTACCCTGTCGATATCCACCTGAAAGTCGGGCTGGATTACCGGAAGTTTCCGCCGGGTGAGTTTCACGACATCCCCTATCGCAGCATCGTGGTGAATGGGTTCGACAACCTTTGGGTGGCGGGGCGATGTCTCAGCGCCGATTTCGTGGCCCAAAGCGCAGTCCGGATCCAGCCGGTCTGTCGCTCTCTCGGGGAGGCGGCGGGCCATGCGGCCGCGCTCTGCGCCCAGCGCGGGTTGGCGTCTCGGGATCTGCCCTATTCGGATTTGGGCGTGTTGCTCGACTTTTCGTTGCCTGCCCCGGCGTAGGGCGGCGGCTTAGTCCATCAGGGCGGGTGTGAACTTCCGACTCGGCTGGTGGGTGATCTCGGCGGTTCGAGAGATAAAGTAGCCCACACTGTCCCCGATGCGTTCGGCGGTCAAGGGTTTGGCGCTCGTCAGGGGGCCGTTGGCAGGGACAAAGCCCCGCTCGATCAGACGCCGCAGCGGCTTCTGGACCGCTTCTGCCATCCCATCCAGGAGTCCGAGGTCGAACTTGCGACGAGGCGGGGTAACCGCTCGAACAGGCCAGATGCTGCGTTCCCATCGGTCCAACTCGGAGACTACGGCGGCCACGTCGACGTGCTTGATCTCGAGCTTCCGGTTGGGGATCTCGATCTTCAGAACGGTCTCAAAGACGCCTTCGAACTGGTCCATGGCCTGGGTGAACTCGGCCACGGTGACGGCTTGGGACTGCGCCCCGCTCCAAGCAACGATGCCGAGCAAAAGCGCGGTCATAGGTCGCTGACGGCTCCCGCCTCGCGGATCTTGTCGATCGATTCGAGAGCCCGTCCCGTGCCGACTGCCACGCAGTCCATCGAGTTCTCGGCCACTCGGACAGGGATCTCGGTGACGCTGTAGAGAAGGCGATCTAGCCCCCGCAGCAACGCTCCGCCACCCGTCAGGGTGATCCCTCGCTCGATGATGTCGCTACTGAGTTCGGGGGGAGTTTCTTCGAGGACCGTGCAGAGCTTTTCAGCGATCAGACGGACGGGTTCGCTCAGGGCGTCGCGGATCTCTTCGCTGGTGACCTCAACCGTGCGGGGAAGTCCCGCGACCATATCCCGGCCGCGCACCTCCATCCGGAGTTCTTGGGCGAGTGGATAGGCCGAGCCGATCTTGATCTTGATCTCCTCGGCCGTGGGGTCCCCTATCATCAGGTTATAGGTATTGCGGATATGCCGGATGATCGCCTCATCCAGTCGGTTTCCGCCGACCCGGATGCTGGCTGAGGCCACAATGCCGCCGAGCGAGATCACCGCGATGTCGGTGGTTCCGCCGCCGATGTCGACGACCATGTTGCCTCCTGGGGATTCGATCGGGAGTCCGGCGCCGATCGCCGCCGCCATCGGCTCCTCGATCACCATCGCCTCGCCCGCACCGGCGTTCTTGGCGGCGAGAATCACGGCCCGTCGTTCGACGTTGGTGACTCCGCTGGGGACGCAGATCATCAGGGTCGGCCTAAAGAGTCGCCGGGACCCACAAACCTTGTCGATGAGGTACTCCAGCATCTTCTGGGTCGTCGTGAAGTCGGCGATGACGCCATCCCTCAGCGGGCGGATCGCCGTGATGTTGCCCGGCGTTCGGCCCAGCATCTCCCTCGCCTCCAGTCCGACGGCCAACACTTTTTGGTTCTTGGTGTTGATGGCGACCACGGTCGGCTCATTGAGCACGATGCCGCGACCCCGACGATAGACCAAGATGTTGGCCGTTCCGAGATCAATTCCGAGTTCTGCTACGAGGCGAAGTTTTGCGATAGTAGGATTATGATAGCGCCTGTTCGTACTCGGTGGCGGGAATTCGTTCGACGTCTCCCCCAAGTGCGGTCAAAGTCTGTTCGAAATTCTGGTATCCGCGGTCGATGAAGTGAACGTTTCGGATGATGGTTTCTCCTTCGGCTGCGAGTCCGGCGAGGACAAGGGCGGCTCCAGCTCGGAGATCGCTCGCGACGACTTGTGCTCCACTCAGACGCTCGACACCGTCGATGTGGCTCACCCGGCCTCCTTGGACCATGATCTTGGCCCCCATCCGATTCAGCTCGTTCACGTGGCCGGTGCGGCCCTCATAAATCGTTTCTTCGATCGTGCTGTTGCCATCGGCGATCGCGAGCAGGGCGGCCATCGGTTGCTGAATGTCGGTCGGGAAGCCGGGGTAGGGCATCGTCTTAATCTTTTGCACGCCGACCGGTCGGCCGACCATTTGGACTCGGACCCAGTCGTGGCCTTCGCTGCAATCCACGCCTGCTTCCCGGAGTTTGTTCAGGAGTGCGGTTTGGTGTTCGGGCATAACGCCTCGGACGGTGACGTCGCCTTCCGTGATGGCGGCGGCCAGAAGGTAGGTTCCCGCTTGGAGTCGATCAGCCGGGACTCGGAATTCGCAGCCGGTCAGGCGGTCCATCCCCTGGATCGTGATCGTGCTGCTTCCGGCTCCTTCGATTCGGGCCCCCATGGCTCCCAAGAAGGCGGCCAAACTGACGATCTCGGGTTCCATCGCGGCGTTTTGGATAACCGTCATGCCCGGGGTGAGCGCGGCCGTGGCCATCAGGTGCTGAGTGGCTCCGGCGCTGGGGAAGTCGAGGTAAATCTCACCACCTTGCAGGTTCGGGGCTTCGGCGAAGTAGATCCCGCCGGTGAGGTCGATCTCGGCCCCCAGAATGCGCAGTCCTTTGATGTGGAGGTCGACCGGGCGGGCGCCGATGTTGCATCCGCCAGGAGCGGGAAGTTGGGTCTTGCCGAGGCGCGCGAGCAGGGAACCGAGGATGTAGAAGGAGGTCCGAATTGGGCGGACAAGCTCTTCTTCGACTTCGGCGGGGTGCAGGTTACGGGTGTCGATGATGAGAGCGCCCTCTCGCCATTCGTAGGTCGCGCCGAACCGAGAGAGCAGGCGGAGCTTGATGTGGATGTCGCTGACGTCGGGGACGTTGTAGAGGGTCGTCACGCCATCGGCCAAGAGGACCGCCGAGAGAATTGCGAGAGCAGCATTCTTGCTACCGGTGATGTCCACTGAGCCCTGGAGGCGTTTACCCCCGATAACCTTCAACACATTCATGCTTTTCGTTCCATCCTTGGAATTCACTTGCCCTGCTGGCAGAATAGGCAGAGGATACAACCTTTTTCCTCTTTTTGCAATGCTTTTTCTGGCATGTTTCTGGGGACAGCCCGGAGCGGGCACTGTTATTCCTGCGGGGACTGCGCTTGAGAATTGTTAAATCTCCTTTAAGTTTGTACGAAAGCGCGGCTTTATGAGGGAGAATCACGTTAAGAACGGTAAGCCAATGCTTGCATCCTTGCGCCCGCACCATAGACTGATGTGGACGGACACGATAATACGTGTCGGTGCGGACGTGGCTGCCAAGGGGTCTGGGCGCGAATGCGTCCAGGCCCTTTTCTCTGACTCCCCACGCCTTTCCGGTCCGAGCCTCATTCGCTCGTGCTCGTTGAGGCCACGTTCTGCAGCGGACTCATTTGCCCTGCCAACCCAAAACGGAGCCTAGTGATCTGATGTCCAACCAAGAAGTACTCTTGCTCAATAGTGATTTTGAACCCCTGAATGTTTGTCATCTGCGGCGTGCGATGGCGCTCATCATGCTGGGAAAGGCCGATGTCATTCAGCACCACGACGACGGTGTGCGCACCGCGAGTGGTTTGCTGGATGCGCCATCGGTGGTCAAGATGAAGTACCACGTTCGCCGACCCATGCCCGAGCTCCGGCTCTCGCGGCATAGCGTGTTAGCTCGCGATGGATACACTTGCCAATACTGTGGGGCCAAGGGTCGGGATCTGACAATAGACCACGTGATTCCCCGTTGGATGGGCGGGCCGCATACTTGGGACAACCTGGTTGCCTGTTGCCGCCGCTGCAATCTGAAGAAGGGCGACAAGACTCCCCAGCAGGCCAAGATGAAGCTGAAAAAGACCCCCCGGCGTCCTCACTTCATCCCCTACATCTCTCTGCCTGCCTACCTAAAGGCACAGCGCCGAGACGATTGGTTGTTCTTCTTGCCCGTGTTCGAAGCCTTCGCCCAAGAAGGGCATGGGTAGGTTGTTGGGGGTTGGGGGTAGGGGATAGGGGAGAGGGGATAGGGGAACGAAAGGATCCGTTCGGACCATTGCAAGTAGTGACCGCCGATCGGTACCTAAGACCAAAATCCTAAACTCTATCCCCTAACTCCTATTCCCTAGCCCCCAACCCCCTATCCCCTAGCCCCCTATCCCCTAACTCCTAGCCCCTCACTCCTCGTGCAGCTTTTGGATCAAGTAGCGGGCAATCGTCACATAAACGTGGGGCCGGGCTTGCTCGCGAGAGATCCCGTGATCATCCCGCGGATAGAGCATCACATCAAAGTGCTTATTCTCTTCGATCAACTTGTGCATGAGACGGATCGTGTCGTGAGCGAGCACGTTGTCATCCAAGACGCCGTGGATCAAGAGAAGATTGTCCTTGAGGCCAGCCGCGTGGTGGATCGGTGAGGTCTTCCTGTAGACCTCCTCGTTCTTGTCCACCCGTCCAAGGCGCTGCCGGGTGTAGCCCTCGTTGTAATTCTTCCAATCGGTGACGCTGGCAACCGCTACCCCGGCGTGGAACACCCCGGGCTTGGTCAGCAGGTTCATACAGGTGAGGAATCCACCATAGCTCCAGCCCCAGCAGCCGATCCGATCCTCGCGGATGAATCCCAAAGTCTTGAGATAGTTGGCGGCGGCCACACATTCGTCGGCGTCGATCACGCCCATCCGCTGGAAGTAGCCACTATGGAACTCTCCGCCGTAACCATAGCTGGCGCGGATATCGAGCAAGAGAACGGCCATCCGCCCTTCCGAGGCAAGAAAGTTCGGGAAGTAGCCCGCCCAGGATTTCTTGCCAGTATTGGCGTAGAGGTCGCTGAGAACGGCGGGGATCTTCTCGCCCGGTTTCAGATCCGGTGGAAGGATCAGTTCTCCATGGATCATCGTTCCATCCGGTCCCGGAAAGCTGACTTCCTTGCTCGGCGCCCAAACGACCTCCTTAAAGGCTTCGGGCTGACTCACGGTCATCCGTTTGGCCGCGGGTTCGAGCAGGTAGATCTCGGGCGGTAGCGAAGGGCGGCTGGCCGAGGTGATCATCGTCTTTCCGTCGAGGGAGGTCTGGGGGAGTCCCGAGTTGTCGAATTGCTGAGGAGTGTTGAAGCCCTCCAGCGGGGCGTGAATGGTTCGGCGTCCGTCGGGTTCGACGATGGTGATCTCGTTCATCAGCGGAGATCGCTGGTGGGTTGCCAAGATCACTCGGTCGGAGTCTTGCGGTCGACCGAGAGCGGAAACGTCGTGATTCTCCTTGTAGAACGGCTTCACGTCCCGTCCCCGTGTGTCCATCGAGATGACGTGCCGCCAAGTGAAGGCTCCGTCGGCGATGTCGGTACCGAGCAGGAGGCGTTCGCTGTTGCGAGTCCACTCCACGGGTCGCCAATTGGGGATGTAGTTCTTGGGGGCAGTCTCCTTGTAGATGTCGCGCTTTTTCGCTGTATCGGGATCGATCAGGCTCAGGGTCATGTTTTGGCTGTCCGGATCCTTCCAAACGAGGGCAATCCGCTTGCTATTGGGGGCCCAGGCCGAGCTCATCTGCCAGTGGTACTTGGGAATCTCGACGAATTTGACAAGGCCTCCGCTGCTAGGGACGACACCAAACTGGAAGCTATAGCCCTGGTCTCCATTCCAATCGCGGCCGATGTTGCGGACGGTCGCGCGGTCCGTGCTGAAGTCCATCATCTGAGCCGAACCCGTGCGGCTCTGGTCGTACCAACTCATCGAGAGGTACTTGCTGTCGGGGGACCAGTCGAAATTGTAGAGTCCGGTGCCGCCCGCGCTGATGAACGTGAGTTGCTTGAGGGTTCTGGCGGAGAGGTCAAACGTGAAGATGTTTTGACCGCGCCCAAAGGCCAATTGCTTTCCGTCCGGAGAAAAAGTCGGTTGCGAGATCTGCTCGTTGGTATCGAAGAGGGGGCGAAGATTCGTGCCGTTGGCATCCATCATCCAGGTGCGGCCCCGGTACTGAAAAACGAAGGTTCGGCTATCGGGCGACCACGTGAAGCCGCTGATGCCGCCATCGTAGAGTTCCTCCTCTTTCTTCTCTTGATCCTTTCTTCGGTCGTCCTGGTTCAGGGGCCGGGGGATTGACTTGGCTTCGAGGATCTGCCGGGGTTCACCATTGGGCAGATCCATCATCCAGAGGTCGAGTCGGCGCTCACCCGTCTTGTTCCAGCCGAAGACAACCCGCTTGCCGTCTGGACTCAGGGCGGTCCCTGCCGGCGACCGTCCATGAATCAAGGGGAATCTTATGAGCCGCTCAAGCCGAGACTGCATCTCGGGGGTGAAGCTCGTTTTGCCAAAGGAAGTGAAGGGGAGAGCGAGTAAGAGGAGCCCGATGCCGCGCCGCATAGGGCATTCTTACCCGTTCTTTAGCCCAAGAGGTTCCGGGCAGTCTGCACGACGTTGCCGACGGTGAATCCAAAGTGCTCCATCAGCTTCGGACCGGGGCCGCTTGCGCCAAAGGTGTCGATCCCGATTTGGACATCGCTGTACTTTTGCCACCCCAGGGTCGTTGCTGCCTCGATGCTGATGGTGGGGATACCGGGAATCAAGACGCTGTTCCGATAGGCTTCGGGTTGCTCGTCGAAGATCCGCGTGCAAGGCATGCTCACCACCCGGGAATTGACCCCTTCGAGCACCTCCGCGGCCTGAAGGGCAAGACTCACCTCGCTCCCCGTCGCGATGAGGATCAGGTCGGGGACCCCGTCGGAATCCTGCAACACATAGCCCCCATTTCGGGCGGGATGTTCGGCGGGGGCCTCGTGGGTCACCACGGGCAGGTTCTGCCGACTCGTCACGATCGCCGTCGGACGATCCTGACTCTCGAGGGCGAGGCTCCAAGCGACAGCGGTTTCGGCGCCATCGGCCGGGCGGATGACGTTCAGATTGGGGATCGACCGGAGCCCGAGAATCTGCTCCACGGGTTGGTGAGTCGGGCCGTCCTCACCGAGGCCGATGCTGTCGTGACTGAAGACGAAGATGCTCGGGGTCTCCATCAGCGCGGCGAGCCGGATGGAGGGCTTGCAGTAGTCGCTGAAAATCAAGAACGTCCCGCCGAAGGCGCGGCATCCGCCATGGAGGGTGATCCCGTTGACGGCGGCGGCCATCGCATGTTCGCGGATCCCGAAGGCGATGTTGCGTCCGTTGGGGTCTTGGGCTGACTGGAGGCCCATCCCGTGCAGGTCGGTGTAGACGCTCTCAGCAAGGTCAGCCGATCCGCCGATCAAGGTGGGGAAGTGGTTTGCTAGGGCTAGGAGGCAGTCGTGGCTCGATTTTCGGGTTGCAACCGACTTGAACTCCGGCCAGGCAACGTCACTGCAATCCCATGTTCCAGAAAGGGCTTGGTCCAATTCGGCCGCAAGCTCGGGGAAGCTCGTTCGGTAGCGGGCGAGAAGGGAGTTCCAATCCTCGACGTGAGCTTCTCCGGCGGCGCGGGCATCGAGGGCGGCGCGGGCGTCTTCGGGGATCGCGAAGGGTTCTGCGGGGAGTCCGAGGGCTTCCTTGGTCAGGCGGAGTTCTTCTTCACCAAGAGGGGCTCCGTGGACTTTGCTCGTCCCGGCTTTGTTGGGGCTGCCGAAGCCGATGATGGTGGTGGCGATGATGATCGAGGGACGCGCGGTCTCGGCCTTGGCCGATTGTAGGGCTTGATCCACGGCGTCGACGTCCATCCCGTCCACGCTCTGAACGTGCCATCCCAAGGAGGCGAACTTGGCCGCCACATCTTCGCGGTAAGCGATATCGGTGCTGCCGTCAATCGTGATGCCGTTGCTGTCATAGACCCAGATGAGCTTGCCAAGACCAAGGGTTCCGGCCAGCGAAGCGGCCTCCTGACCGACGCCCTCCATGAGATCTCCGTCCGAGCAGATCACGTAGGTGAAGTGATCAAAGAGGGGGAACTCCGGGCGATTGAACTTCGCCGCGAGGTACCGCTCGGCGAGGGCAAACCCGACCGAGGTGGCGATGCCCTGACCTAGGGGTCCGGTGGCCATCTCGACCCCTGGGGTGAGGTGGTTTTCGGGGTGGCCGGGAGTCTTGCTACCGATCTGACGGAAGGCCTGGACCTCGCTGAGCGGGAGGTCGTAGCCCGTGAGGTGGAGCAGGGAATACAGCAACGCGCTCCCGTGCCCGGCGCTGAGGATGAACCGGTCTCGATTCAGCCATTGAGGCTGCGTTGGGGCGTGGCGCAGATGACGCTTCCAGATGGCATAGGCCATCGGCGCCGCCCCAAGCGGAAGACCGGGATGGCCGCTGTTTGCTTTTTGAACGGCATCGATCGAGAGGCCACGAATGGCATTGACACAGAGTTCGTCCAACGAAACAGCGGCGGGGGTCATCACCCCTCTAAGTTACCACCAGTCCTAGTCGTACCGATACTTGCCGTTGTGAGCGTCTTCCAGGTACCGGGCGAGGAGGTCCACACTCGCGTCAAGGTCGCCTCGGTGGATCGTCTCGTTGACGGTGTGCACGTAGCGACAGGGAACACTCAAGGTAAAGCTCGGGATTCCTCCATGCAGTCGCTGGATGCCCCCGGCGTCGGTTCCACCGGCGCTCAGGATTTCCATCTGGTGAGGGATCTCATGCTTTTCGGCCAGAGCGCGGAAGTGGGCCACAACCTTGGGGTGGCAGATCAGCGAACTATCCATGATCTTGATCGCGGTTCCGTGGCCGAGCTTGGTTACCGATTGATGCTCGGGGATTCCGGGGATGTCGTTGGCCAAGGTGACGTCGATGGCGAGAGCGATATCTGGCTTCAGGGCGCTCCCGGCGGCGGTGGCTCCGCGCAGGCCGATCTCCTCTTGAACCGTGGCCACACCGACGATCTCGGCAACGGGATCCTTGGCGGCCTTGATCGATTCGATCATCGTGTAAACCGCGACACGGTTGTCCATCGCCTTTCCAGTCAGGAGGGGGCCCATGGTCTGGAAGGTCCGGTTCATGGTCACCATGTCTCCCAGGCGGACTTTGGCCTTGGCTTCTTCGCCGGTGAGGCCCAGATCGACGAAGAATTGGTCGATCGTGATGGCCTTATTGGCTTCTTCCGGGCTGAGCATGTGCTTCGGCTTGACTTCGGCCGCAAGCAGACCGTTGATCGGGCCGGACTGCGTATGGACAAAGACCCTCTGGCTGGCCATCTGTCGCGGGTCCCATCCTCCGAGCGGCTGGAGACGGAGAAAGCCCTTATCGTCGATGAACTTGACAATGAAGCCGATCTCGTCCATGTGGGCGGCGATCATCACGGTCGGTCCGCCCTTGCCGCTGCGGCGACAGAAGAGGTTGCCCATGAAGTCGGTCTCGAAGGTGCAGACGCCCGCGAGTTCTTCCTTCACGATCTCGCGGATGGCGTCCTCTTGGCCGGGAATCCCGTGGGCCTCGGAAAGTCGTTTGAGTAGGGGTTCGTTCATCACTGATTAGGATAGATGCTGTAGGCGTTCCACTCGGGGTCGAGGGTCAGGCGGAGAGTTACCAATTGTCCCACGTGATAGGTCTCATGCAATGAGAGGTAGTTGATGCCCATCTTGAGGTGGGGTTCTTGGGGATCCGACACGAGAGTCTCAACGGCCTTCTGGCGCAGCGCGGTGTAGGTTCCCATCCGGTCCTGCTTCCACTCTTCGGGAATCACAAATTCGCCCCACGCATGGGTTCCGCCAGCGGCTTGAGTGAGGACCGCTTGGCAGACCTCGCAGAGGTGCTCCAGTTGCTCATTGGCGGTCATCATGGCAGCAATCGGTCGAGCTTGGGCTGCTTCGGGAGATAGTCCGTTGTAGCAGGCCTGAACCTGAAAATGGGAAGCGTCGAGGCTGTACTTGAGTAGTGCGGCAGCATCCATGGATGCTAGTATGAACCGAGAAACCCCTTGCACGGCGCGCAACTCACCCCCGAAATGCTCCTCTATGCCTACTCCATCGGCATCTTTCCGATGGGTGATGACGATGGAAGCGTTGACTTTTACGAGCCGCGGCTACGGGCGCTCTTTCCGATCGAGGGGGTTCGAGTCTCGCGCAGCTTGGCCAAGAGAATCCGCCAGGGCGGCTTCACGATCACCTTTGACCGATGCTTTGAGGAGGTGATGCGAGCCTGTCTGCGACCCGAGGGAAACTGGATCACCGAGGACTTCATTCGGGTCTATGGCCAGGTCCACCGGCAGGGGTGGGGCCATTCGTGTGAGGTCTGGATCGATGGCCAACTTGTCGGCGGGATTTATGGCGTCGGGGTGGGGGCGGTCTTCAGTGCGGAATCGATGTTCCACCGAGAGCGAGACATGAGCAAAATCGCCCTCTGGGCCATGGTGGAGCAGTGCCGCCACCTGGGATTTCGCGTCTTCGATGCGCAGGTGCAAAACCCCCACCTAGAGAGCTTGGGTGCTTACGAAGTTCCTATGGCCGAGTACCGAGCGATGCTCTTGGAATTCGGTCCCCAAGCCAACTTTTGGTCGATCCCGGCCCGGACCGAGTGGTAAGTTATCGCGCTAAGCGGAAGAGGCCGGCCTCGGGTACCCCACCCGGCTTGAGGTCGGTTTTCCAATCGCTCACGAGGTCCTGAGTCCCCATGCCTTCGATCTGGAATGGCTGGCGCAGGGTGTAACGAACGATATCGAATTCGGGTGTGACCTCCAGTCGATAGGTGGCGGCCGGAATGGCGGTTTTGTACTCTCGCCAGCGGCCGGTGATTACGAAGTTTTCTCCAGATTTTTGGACGGGCTCGATGGTGTCGAGTTGGTCTCGAAAGAGAGCCATATCGGAGCGGCGACCGAAGAGGAGATCCAGGGGCACGGACCGGTCGAGGAGTCCGCCCGCGGCGACGGCGTAGATATCGCGACAATCGTAGGTCTTGGCCGCTTGGACCACGGTTTCGACGAGGCGCTTTCCGATCGACGTTGGCCCATCGGGGGGAAGATGGTAGCTGAAATACTTGCCATCGCTGGTCACGATGACCGAGCCGGGATTCGAAGACTTTCTCTCTTGGTAGAGGTAGACCTTATCGGGCATCTCGAACTGGACTTTTGTCGAGATAGCGACCGAGATGTTGCCATAGCTCTGGACGAACTGGATGCTGCCAGTTGCTTTGCTCAGTTGGTCATACCGAGCAAAGACCTTGGAGATCACCTGTCCCGAGGTGATCTCGGTGTCTTGGACGGCGAGGACGACGGCGAGAGAAAGGCTAAGCATCGAATTTTTTCCAGTGGAGGTCACTTTCGCCGGCCCGGTGGTTGGCATATCGGGCGGCCACGAAGCACCAATCAGAGAGACGGTTGAAGAAGACGAGGAATTCGGATCGGAGGGGATCGGCCTGGTGAAGGCGGAGCAGTGTCCTCTCGGCCCGGCGAGTGATAGTTCGGGCGAGGTGGAGGCGGGCCGCGAGTTCGGTCCCTCCAGGGAGGACGAAGGTACGAAGTTCGGGCAGATCGGCTTGCATCCGGTCCATCTCCTGTTCCAACTTGACCGCCTGGGACTCGTGGAGAGCCACGATCATCCCATCGGGAGAGGCGACCTCGGCGCCGGCATCAAAGAGAACGCTCTGGAGCCATTCTAGGGTGGTCGCGAGATCGGATCCGGCGGCCGCGACTCGGGCGAGCCCGATGCTGGCGTTGACCTCGTCGATCGCGCCGACGGATTCGATCCGCAGGTCGGTCTTGTGCACCCTCTCGTTGCCGACGAGTCCGGTCATGCCGGTGTCCCCCGTGCCGGTATAGACCCTCATCGGGCCCCTCGCAGGATCATCCAGACGAACTGGGGAAGCTTTTTCACCTTCGCGATTTTGGTCGGATTGAGCGCGAGGCGCCAGAGCCATTCCAGGTGGGCGCGCTGCATCCACTTCGGCGCGCGTTTGGTTTTGCCGCTGTAGACGTCGAAGGATCCGCCGACGCCCATCCCGAGTGCCCCGATGATGGGGAGCGTCTTGAGGATGAACTCTTCTTGCCGAGGCATCCCCATCGCGACGAAGAGGATATCGGGCTGGGTGGCGGCAATCTCTTGGGCAACAACCTCGTCGTCAGTAGCAGGGAAGAATCCATGGCGGGTTCCGACGATGTTGCAACCGGGCCAGCGAAGGCGCATCCGTTCCGCCGCCACGTCGGTGACCCCGGGAGCGGAGCCAAGATAGAAGAGTCGATAACCCTTTTGGGCGCTCAGGGCGGTCAGTTTGTCGACCAACTCGACGCCGCTGACTTTGGGAGGGTTGGTGACCCCGTTCCGGCGCAGGGCCCAGAGGATCCCCGCGCTGTCGGCGGTGATGAGGTCCGCTTTGGCGAGCACAGCAGAGAAGCTGGGATTCTCCCGGGCGATCACCAGGGCGGTCGCATCGGCCGTGATCACGAGGCCCGGCTTTTTTGCCTGAATGCGCTCCTCAAACCACTCGATGGTTTGGTCCATGGAGAGCTGGCTGATCGGGACCCCTAGCAATTCTGCAGTAGGGGGTTGGTTTTGGGGCACAGTCGATACTCCCATCTGCCCAGATGGTACCGTCCCGCCGAGTTCAAAACATCGGAAAATTTGAGAAAATTCGTCGTCGGATCTTCAAGGCAGTGACATTTCTTAATCAAACGTGCCACCATACGCGCTTAGTGACATGGCCCCCGATGGAAGTGGGCCTCGCCGGGTGAACCCGGCACATCCTCCATTCGGAGACTAGAGAAAGACTTATGCGCAAAAGCAACCTCAAAGCCTTTACGCTGATCGAACTCCTCGTGGTCATCGCCATCATCGCGATCCTCGCTGCCATTCTCTTCCCCGTTTTTGCTCAAGCCAAGAGCGCCGCGAAGAAGACCCAAACGATCAGTAACCTCAAGCAGAACGGCCTCGCTGTCATCATGTACGTTGACAGCAACGACGACACCTACCCTCAGTCGGGCTACTTCCAGCCCACGACCACCGGTCGGTTCCTCGTCTCGGCCTTCGATGCAATTTTCCCGTTCACCAAGAACAAGGAAATCTATGTCGATACCGCCGATCCCGAAGCCATCAAGTGGGCTCAGATCATCGGCAACACGACGATCGTTCCTGGTGGCCCTTGGCTCTCGCCGCAAAGGATCGAGCGAGCAGGCGTGGCGTTCAACTTTGCGCTGTTCGAAGATCCGGGTATCCCCAACTTCCTCGGTGCTGACGACCCCGTTCGCACCACCAGCGTCGTGAGCGATCCGGTTGGAACGGTCATGTTCTACTCGGCCAACTACACGAACCGCGGAGCCGACGTCAAGGAGCGCGCCAAGTACGAAGCGGACTTCACCCGAAAGGGCGGAAACGCTTTCTACCTGCGACCTCCGGTGGGCTTCAACCGCTACAACTTTGCCGGTGCGCCTCGGCACAGCGGAACTCTTGTCGTGAACTTCGCCGACGGTTCGGCCCGAAGCGTGAACGCGAGCGCCAACCTGCCCGGGACCGGTCGCGACGAAACCACGACCAGCCCCAACGCAATCAACTGCTACAACCTGCCGTTTGACCTGAACGGTATCCCTGACCTGGTCGGCGAACCGCGCGACTAACCACGCTTCTTGCGTGTTGTGGGGCAGTCTCTCAAGTTCGAGAGACTGCCCTGCTACTTTTTGCCCCATCCTTCTCCGTAAATATGGGTTAAGCTAGAGACACACGGTTATGCCGAGCAAAATCCGACTCAAGGTTCATCGCCAAGCGGGCAAGGACGACAAGCCCCATTACGACATCTTCGAGATCCCCTATCAGGACAAGATGAATGTCATCAGCGCCCTGATGGAGGTCCGGAAGAGTCCGACGACCTTCGACGGACGCGACGTCGAACCGCCCGTATGGGATGCCGCCTGTCTGGAAGAGGTCTGCGGCTCTTGCACCATGTACGTCAACGGCGAGATCCGACAAGCTTGCTCGGCGCTGATCGAAGAAGTCGGCCGCGAGGTCGGGGACACCTACGAAGTGACCCTGGAACCGATGCGCAAATTCCCGCTGATCCGCGACCTGAGTGTGGACCGCGGTGAGATGTTCGAGAATTTGAAGAAGGTGAAGGCCTGGGTGCCGATCGACGGGAGCTATGATCTCGGTGCCGCCCAAGCCCAAGACGACAACATCCGACAGTTCCGCTATGCCCTCAGCCGGTGTATGACCTGCGGCTGCTGCATGGAAGCCTGTCCCCAGGTGAGCGAGAAGACCGACTTCATCGGCCCTGCTGCCATCGGTCAAGCTTTGCTCTTTAACTTGCACCCAGTCGGGAGCACGCTCCAAAAGGATCGCATGGAAGTCTTGACCGGTAGCGAGGGTGTGACCAACTGCGGAAACGCCCAGAACTGCGTCAAGGTTTGCCCCAAAGGCGTACCCCTCACCACGGCCATCGCCCAGGTCAACCGCGATACCACCTTCTACAAGATCAAGAAGTGGATGGGACTAGTCTAGTCGGCTACGCCCAGCGGTTACGAGGATTTTGCAAGTCGGGGCGACCCGGAACGAATTTTGGGGCCTAGTATCCGTCTATCGGATACACTACATGGTAGCGGAATGAAGATCGGAGAATTGCGGTGTGGCGATAAAGCTCAGGTGACCGGTTATTGCGACCGGTCCGACTGCGTCATGCGGTTATGCGAGATGGGGCTGACTCTGGGAACAGAGTTCCAGGTCACCAAGATTGCCCCCCTCGGAGATCCGGTTGAGCTCTGTTTTCGTTGTCAAAAGTTGGTTGTGAGATCCGCCGAAGTCAGCGGAATCGACGTGGAAAAGGTTGGCTAGTCCCACCTCGGCCACATTCGGAGGAGCCGGTGTCACCGTTCCGGTCGTCGCCCTGATTGGCAATCCAAACGCGGGGAAGACTTCGCTCTTTAATGCCCTCACCGGCTCTCAGCAAAAGGTCGCCAACTATCCTGGCGTCACCGTCGAGAGGGTGAGTGCCCGTCTCCAACTCGGTAGCCAAAGTGTCGAGGTGGTCGATGTCCCCGGGCTCTATTCGATCCGGGCGATCTCCCTCGATGAAGAGGTTGCCTACCAAGCGATCGTTGACCATCCCAGTGACCTGTTCGTCTATGTCGCCGATGCCACCAACCTCGAGCGGAACCTCTTCTTCTTCAGCCAAATTGCGGACCTCCAGCGACCGACGATCGTCGCCGTCACGATGGTGGATGCCCTTCAACGGGCGGGCGGCACGATCGACCTCGAAGCCCTAGAAGAGGCGCTGGGAGTGCCAGTGGTTCCCGTCGTGGCTCACAAGGGGCAGGGACTCGACCGGCTCGTCGAAGAAATCGAAGTTGCGCTGAGAGAACCCAACCCCTGTCCGCCAGTGGGAAGGTCTCCTGGATCGCCGGTTGACCTGACCCCCGAAGAGCGGTACAAGTGGGCCAGCGAGGTTCGAAGCGCCACTATTTCGGAGCGACCTTCGCCGAGCACCACGGATCGGCTGGATGCAGTTCTCACTCACCGCGTTTTCGGGCTGGCGATTTTCGTTGGATTGATGTACCTGGTGTTCCAGGCCCTCTACACCTTTGCCGGCCCAGTGATGGATGGGATCGAGTGGACTTTTGGCAAGCTCGCCGATGCGGTTTCGCCGAGCCTGGAGGGGACTCCTTGGCTCCAGTCGTTGGTCGTCGATGGAATCATCGGTGGCGTCGGTTCGGCCGTCATCTTCTTGCCCCAGATCCTGATCTTGTTCTTCTTGATTGCCGCCCTTGAGGGGTCGGGTTACCTGGCCCGAGCGGCCTTTTTGATGGACCGTCTGCTGGGTTGGTGTGGACTCAATGGACGGGCGTTTATCCCGCTGCTAAGTAGCTATGCGTGCGCGATCCCGGGGATCATGGCGGCCCGCGTGATGCCGGATGCTCGGAGCCGCCTGGCGACCATCATGGTGGCGCCGCTCATGAGCTGTAGTGCGCGGCTACCGGTCTACATCTTGCTGATCGGAGCCTTCATCGAGCCCAAATATGGACCCGGTTGGGCGGGATTCGCGCTGTTTGCCATGCACCTCGTCGGCTTGGTAGTGGCGATTCCCGTGGTGTTGATCCTGAATAAGCGGGTGCTCAAGATGAAGCGCTTGCCGTTCATCATGGAGCTTCCTCGGTATCAGTGGCCCAAGTGGCGGGATGTCTGGCTGACGATGTTCCTCCGGGGAAAAGTCTTCCTTCAGACCGCAGGGACGATCATCGTGGTGATGTCGATCTTGATGTGGGCCTTGCTTTACTTCCCCCGACCGGCGGGGGCCGAAGAGCGCTACACCGCCGAGTACGGGCGGCAGACCTCGGATTTTCGAGAACGTGTGAGCGAGGAGACCTATGTTCAGCAGAGGCAGATCGAAGAGTCTTATCTGGGCCGGATGGGGAAGGGGATCGAGCCCGTTTTTGCCCCGGCCGGGTTTGACTGGCGTCTGAGCACGGCGATTCTTTCGGCATTTCCCGCTCGGGAGGTCGTTGTGAGTTCGATGGGAATCCTCTTCAGTTTGGGGGCCGAACCCGACGAACGTGATATGGTCACGGCGGTTCAGAATGCGACATGGCCCGACGGTCGGCCGCTCCTTACCCCGTGGACAGCCACTGGCTTGATGGTCTTTTTTGCGCTGTGCTGCCAATGTATGTCCACTCTGGCCACGGTTCGCCGAGAAACCAATAGCTGGAAGTGGCCGGTCGTGATGTTCCTCTACATGACGATCTTGGCCTACCTCGCCGCAGTGGGGATCTATCGCCTTTCGTTGCTCTTCGGGGGGTAACGTGGCGAAATGAAGGGCATCTTTCTCCTCGGTCTCTCAGTCAGTCTCGGGGGTCTCGGTTTGGCGAACCCGGTGGGAGTGCGCCTGGGCTATTTCAGCGGCCAGCAATTTTCGAGCGGCGGACAGCGGATCAGCCTGCAAGGACCAACCGTGGGTGCAGACCTGCCGTTCTGGAGCGGTTCGAACGGCCGGCTTCGTGTCCAGTTCAGTCCTTCGGTGACCTTCGGCGGATCTTTGCGCCGAGGGAATGATGCGTATGCCACGCTCTATCGGGCGCTGATGAAAGTCACCGGGAGTGCGTGCGGGGAGGGCTTCTATGGCGGCGGAGCGCTTGGACTTGCGGGAGCTCAGGGTCGCGGGACGACTCGGGTTCGAGAGCGAGTCTCGGTCGTGGGGCAGGTCCTCGGCGGGTTCGCCATCGAGAGTGGACCCTACTTGGAGGTGGGCTACTACCTTGGCCCAAATCCCCATCGTGGGATCGGAATTGAGGTCGGGACCCGCTTCTAAGAGGGGAGCAGCCTAGCCGTATTGCGGTGTTCTGCGCTGTTTTAGACAACTGCAAGGTCTTAACAGTTGGCAACTAGCGGGTGCGTGTTGTACCCTCTGAGAATACGTATTCACGGCTCTCGGGCCGGATACAGAGGGATATGAAGCTCAATCTGAAAAATCTCTTGTGCGGTCTCGTCGCCGCCGCGAGCTTGGTGCAATTTGCGCAGAGTCAAGCGTTTGTGGCGCACACACCCGGATCGCAGGCCTTTAACCAACCGAGCGGGGTCACTCAGCGAGATCCTGCCACTCCTCGAGAAGAGGAGACGGTCACGATCTACTTCCGGGTCGGCTACCAGTTCCAGTACTCCAGCGTCGCGATGTACTACACAACCGATGGAACGGTCCCCGCGGGGAACATCGGTTTTGGTTCGGGAACGACCGTCGCACTGGCCAATTTTCGTAACCAGGTCCAATTCGTCGCCAACGAGAACACCCCGCAGGGTGTCGTCGATTGGTGGCGGGTGACCCTCCCAGTCAACACTCGGGACTACGGCAAGCGAATCCGCTATTTCTTCCAAGCCTGGGGTGCAACCACCCAAGCCTCATCCGGTCAGTTCGAATTCACCAACAAGATCGCTTGGCCGGGTCGCGGTAGCGGAAACCCGAACCCCAACGTTGGCTACCCGCCCTTCCACATGTGGAAGGAAGAGGCCGTCACCGGCAACAACTACATCAACATCATGCTCGACCAAAACGGGTCGATCTATGACGTTTACTATCCGGGCGCCGGAACCGTCCAAGGAGTTGCCGCCAAGAACGAGGGTTACGTCGATGGCCTCGACACCTTCCCACCCGGTCTTCCGCTCGATTCGCGCGGACAGCTGAACATGAACGCGGCTTTCGCCGGGATCCGAGTTGACGGGACGACCTATTGGATGTCCAACAAAGCCGGGACCGACTTCAGCGGAGTTCAACAGGAGTACCTGGGCGATAGCCAAACGGTGAAGACGAGCCAGCGACTGGTCGCCGGCGGAAACAACATCAAGATTGAGCAATACGCCTTCACGCCGAAAAACATCGCCTATCCGACCGATCTCGGCGGAAGTCCGAATCGTGGACTGGGCGTGATTCGATACGTCCTGAAAAATGAAGGCTCTCAGTCGAAGACGTTCAACTTCTACTACTATGGCGACTTCGCCTTGAACGGAGGTGACAACTTCGACGGCATGTTCCACGACGCCGGTCGGGGAGCGATGATTGCCTACGACAACGTCTTCCGACTCACCAGCACGAGCGGGGAATACAACCCCTCCAGCTTTGGCAATTACGAAAAGAACGTGAGCCTCTACATGGGGATCGCGATGAAGACGTTGAACACCGTCGGCGGAACCGGTGGGACCCCGGCCACCGACACCTGGCGCGATACCAGCAGCGATAACAACGAAGGCTGGATCGGATCCAAGATGACTCTTGCCCCCGGCGAGAGCAAGGAAGTCAACATCCTCGTCGTCGGTGGTTTCGACCGCCCGGCGGGCATGACCGGAACCTACAACTTCCAGATGGTCCCGGCCGTGGACTGGTTCCTAAACGGCAACATGGCCTCGGCCCAAACGACGACCGACACCTATTGGGATCAATGGGTTGAGTCGGGCGTCACCGTGGACACCCCCGACGATGGGATGGACAATCTCTTCAACCGGGGCAAACTCGGAACCGCGCTGCACCTGGATGGGAAGTCGGGTGGCGTCGTGGCCGGGATGCACAACGGGGCCTACATGTACTGCTGGCCGCGCGATGCCGTTTGGGCCGCCGTGACCCTCGACCGAAGTGGACACAATGACGAGGCGAGCGAAGTCTATCGCTTCCTCCGCACCGTGGCCTACCGAGGTGACGAGCCGTGGGGCAAGGGCTTCTTCTATCAGAAGTACACCCTCGATGGCTACACGATTTGGAGCGCGCCGCAAGTCGACGAGACGGCGGTCGTGCCCTGGGGAGTCAAGTATCACTACGACTGCGTGGGTGACAACAGCATCCTCACCACCAACTACACGATGGTGAAGGATTCGGCCTATGCCATGAGTTCGGACAGCACGCTCGACAGCCGGATGTACTACAACGATCCGGTCAAGCTGGTCTACAGCATGAATCTGTGGGAAGACCGGTTCGACGTGTTCAACTATAGCAACGCGAACGTCGTCCGAGGACTTTGGGATGCGGCCTGGATCGCAAACCGAGTCGGAGACAACGGCAACGCCGGGGTCTTTAACGGACGCGCCGCCGACATCCTGCAAGGTCTCAAGGACCGGCTGGACTGGAATGGCGAGAACTGCGACATCAGCCAACTCGGCATCGTTTACCCGTTCGAGGTCATTTCGCCGGTGGACAACCGGGCCAAGAAGGTCATCGACCGCATCAACGGCGTGGCCACCGACCGATTTGGCAACAACCAACCGCTGGTCAACTTCAGCGGCGAATGGCAAGACCTGATCAACCGCTATTGGGGTGATACCTACTGGAACGGTGGTCCTTGGACGCTCTCGACGCTGTGGTACGGCGTGTACTACGCGATGCGAGCCGACTACACCCCCGGAAAGGGCGACATCGACAACCACCTCTTCCGGCTGAACAAGGTCCGCCAGTTCCTCGGTCCCGTCGGACTCGGAGCCGAGCAGATCGCCCCAAGCAACAGCCTGCTCTATCCCGGACAGCCCGACTTCCGGCACCAAGCCGCTTGGCCCAATGCCTGGGAATCGATGAGCTTCCTGGTGGACTCGATCATGCAGTTTGTGGACTTCACCCCCGATGCCTCGGCCAACACCCTGCGCATCGCTCCGAAGCTCCCGACCGCATGGAACACCATGACCTTCAAGAATCTGCGCTATGGCCCCAACCGGGTAGATGCGAAGCTGACGGAAGGTAACCAGGAGATCGAGCTGCAGCTGACGAACCGCACGGGTCTGGCGACGAACTTCGACACCTATCTCAAGATCGCACCAGGTCAGGGGGTCGGCAAGGTCTTCGTCAACGGACGATCGATCCGCAACTTCACCTACGACGCGGCTGCCCACCGAATCCGGGTTCAAGGCGCCCTGAGCACGGGGGCCAATTCGGTCACCACGGTTCGTGTGCAGACCCTGAAGACGGGTTCGACTTCGGGGACGCGAACTCTCATCGGCGGCGGCCGCCGGTAAGGCTGAACTGTGATGGGTCTTATAGGTCTGATTGGACCTATAGGACCTATCTAGTTGTCGCGCTGGAACACCATCTCCACTCCCGCCGCCTCCGCCACGTAGGGCGCCGGCGGGAGGCGCTTGGCAAGCTGCAAGCGCACCCCCTGAGCCTGGGGATATCGGTCCAGAAGAATGGGGCCGAGTTCAGCGAGCAAGGCCTCGATCGTTCGACGCTGTCGGCCGGTCAACCATTCGATCAGAAAGACTCCGGCCTCTCCGTAGTCCACACTTCTGGTCAGGTCATCCTCCATCCCCAATGGGTCGGCGACGGTGAATTCGGCGTCGAGAACATACCGATGCCCAATGGCCCGCTCTTCGTCGGAGTAGCCGTGATAGGCATAAAACTCGAGGCCCCGGATGAACACGGTCATGGCTGCGTTTAGGGTTGGTTGAGCATGCGGTGGAAGAGGGCTTCGACTGCGGTCGCAACCGTGGGGTCATCGTACCAGAGTGTTGTTCCGGTCGCGCGGTTGGCAAAGAACACAGTGATCGCATCCGAAAATGGCTCGACTCCGGCGACTTGTTTCCAAGGTTTTTGGAACCCCTTTCTTTCGCCAAAGAATCGGACGTGGGTCGCGGTCAGGAGAAGCGGACCGTCACTGATGCGAACCGGGGCCTTGACGGGAACCGATCGGCCTCTTGACCCGCCAAAGTTGACGGAGACGCCTTTGGCGACCCGAAACCGGATCCCGGAGGACCCACTCTGGAAGTTCCTGGCGACGACGCGTTCCTCAATGATGGCGACCGGGGTCGCCAGGTAGACCGGTTCGGCGTGGCTGATCCGGACGGGAAGTGAACTGGGATCGACGGCTGGGAGGGGTGACCCGCTGAGAATCTGGTGGATGCGGGCCGCGTGTCCGAGCTGCGCGAGCAGACCCTGGGGGAGTGAATCCAAGGGAAGGCCCAAAATGTGAGCAGCTCGCGCAAGGACGGATTGCTCCAGGTCATCCAGAGCCCGGTCCTGGATCATCTCGTTCACCAAGCTTTCCAGCACCTCCCGGTTGGCGCGTTGGACGTCCTCCGGTTTCAGGCCATCAAGTCGGTAGATCCGGGATAACTCGGCCCTCTCGATTTGGGTCAGGTCTCCATCTCGGATCGCCTGGAGAAGCACCTCTCGATAGCGCTGGGTCGACTTTCGGAGCATCCTGCACAGACTTTACTCGACTGCGATGCGGATGCGGTTCAGTTGGCCGAGCAATTCTGCCGCTTGGTCGAGTGGCCACTGGGTTGCGGCGTCGCTGAGGGCATTGGCGGGGTCGGGATGGACTTCCATAAACAGTGCATCGATGCCGACGGCAATCGCGGCCCGGGCCATCGCGGGGATGCTCTCCCTGGCACCTCCGGTGGCCGCTCCAAGTCCGCCCGGTTTTTGGGCGGAGTGAGTGGCATCAAAGCAAACGGGCACCCCAAAGCTCCGCATCGTTTCGAGTCCGGGCATGTCCACAACAAGGGCGTTGTAGCCAAAAGACGTACCCCTCTCGGTGAGCATCGTGCCATTCGCGCCGAACTTCGCCATCTTCTCGACGATGTTCTTGGTGTCCCAAGGGGCAAGGAATTGTCCCTTCTTGACGTTCACTGGCTTCTGGGTCTCGGCGGCGGCTTGCAAGAGGTCCGTCTGACGGCAGAGGAAGGCCGGAATCTGCAGAAGATCCACCACCGAGGCGACCGGAGCGGCTTGATCGGGGAGGTGGAGGTCCGTCGTCACGGGGACGCCAAACTCCGCGCGGATCGTCTGGAGAATCGAGAGTCCTTCCTCGATCCCGGTCCCCCGCGAACCTGTGAGGGAAGTCCGGTTCGCCTTGTCGAAGCTGGCCTTGAAGATGTAGCCCCAGCCGAGCCGCTCGCAAATGGGGATTAGGCCTTCGGCGACGGTCCGGCAAAGGTCGAGACTTTCGGCCAAACAGGGGCCTCCGATCAGGACCGGGCGACCCTCTCCGATCCGGACAGAACCGACGGAAAATGCGCGAACCGACATCAGGCGGCCACCTTTTGGGGCTCATCCTCGTGCGGTATGTAGAGGAGTGAGAGCATGCCTGGAATCGTGCAGAAGATGACCGCAATGAAGAAGCCGGTATAGCCAAAGTTCTGCTGCAGGACGCCGCTGAGGACCCCGGCCACGCTGATGAACAGTGCTCCGAGCCCGGTCCCAATGGCGTAGTGCGCGGTCCGGTAGTTGCCCCGCTGGGCGATCCGCATCAGGAAGATCATGTATCCCGCGAACCCGAACCCGTAGCCGAATTGATCGGTGAAGTCGATGAAAGCGACGGTGACGTTGATCCCCGCGAAGGTGGGCATCGGGAGCTTGATCGCGGCTGCCGCCAGGTACATGAAGTTGGGCACGTGCATGGCCAACGCCAGGGGCAAGAACGACCTTCTCAGGCCGTGCTTCTTGATGTAGAAGCCACCGGCAATACCACCTAGGATGATCCCAACCACTCCGACGACTCCCTTGATGATCCCGATCTGTTCGGTCGGGAGGCCGAGGCCGCCGTTGGCGATCGTGTCCTTGAGGAAGAGCGGCGAGATCTTGGAGATCATGGCCTCGCCAAATCGATAGAACAGCATGAAAAACAGGATCGCGAAGAACCCGCTTTGCTTGGCATAGCTGGAATAAGCATCGCCCATGGCCGTGCCGCGGACGAGTCTGCGCACCAATCCGAAGGCACCGACGACGATGGCGGAGCAGACCGCCAGCTGGATCACCTCGGCCATGACGCCCGAAGTGCCGACCGGAATGCCGATCATCTTGGGGTCATTGGCGAGCATCCAGCCTTTGTACGCACCGTTCGGGTCGCGGCCGGTCATGACCCAGATGCCATGAGCCGAGAGCCGGACGAGCGCGTTCAGCGTGAAATACCCGCCCAGGCAAAGCCCGATGATCGAGAGGGTCTGGTAGATGTTGAACCGAGTCTGATTGCCGTCGTCGCGCTTGTCCACGTCGAGTGCCGGACTCGGCATCGTCGTGCGATTGATCATCCGGCCAATGGCATAGACAACCGCCAAAACCAGGAGCATCCAGAACCAACTCCCGGCTCGGCTGGTCGTGCTCTGACCGGTGCCTCCGCCGATATCGGTGGTCGGAGCCTGAACAACTTGGACGGCCTTGTCTTGCTTGACCTCGGTGCGGTCACCAAAGGCCGGGAGGCTGGCGGTGGTGATTTGACCGATCTTCTCCTCCTTTCCGCCCACGGTTTGAAAGATCTCGCCGTTGCTCTTGATCTCAAGCGCAGTGGCCTCATTGCCGTATTTGACCTCTGGAGTCAAGGAGAGTCCATCTTTGGTGGTGATCTGACCCTGGGTGACGATTAGTTCGGCTTCCCGGCGGAGGACATAACCCGATTTGTCTTTGAACTGGAAGAATTCGCCCGGCGGAGACTTGACCGTGATCCCTGGGACTTGGGCCAAGAGGCCGGCCAAGAAGACCATGAGTCCTACCACGGTGAGCCGCCCAAGCCGGAAGAAGGTGGACATAAATCCGGCGAACTTGGCCTGCTCGTCCTTTCTGAGAGCAAGGAGAATGAAGCCGTCGGTGGCGATGTTGCACAGGGCGCTAAAGATTGCCGTGATCGCGAGGACGCCCAGAGAGAGCTCAAAGGCATTGGGCATCTTGAGCAGAAAAGGCGTGATCGCTAATCCCAGGGCGATCAGCATCTGCCCGTTGAGGATCCACTTTCGCTTGGTGTAGTTCAAATCGACCAGGGGGCCAAGCAGAAGCTGGAGGCTCCACGGGAGGGCGATCAGGGACGTCCACCGGGTGATCGGCTCATTGGCGACCCCAAGGTCCTTATAGACCAGTGTGATCATCTCTTGGACCAGGGCCACCGGAATCGCCTGCATAAAGTAGAGCAGGGGCAAGAATTTCCAGGGGTTGAGGTTGGAGGACTGATTCTCTTCCGCCGGAGCAACTTCGCTCGCGGGGACGGCAGGAGGCGTTTCTTGTTCCGACATGAGCAATGATCCTTAAGCTAGTGACGACAACTGCCGCCTGGATCGTCATAACCATACCGAATTCAGCCCTGCGAGCGGACGCCCGGTCCGGAGCGGACTTGAGCGAATTCGGAATTGTCGCGCTATACTGACGTTGGCGCGTACACGGAGATCCCGAATTGGCAGGCGTAAAGTTTCAAAACATCTGTAAGGTCTTTGGCAAGGACGTCAAGGCCGTAGACAACCTCAATCTCGACATTAACGACGGGGAATTTATGGTCCTCGTTGGCCCTTCGGGTTGTGGAAAGACCACTGCCTTGCGGATGATCGCCGGGCTTGAGGAATCCACTTCGGGCGATCTCTACATCGGAGAGACCCGGGTGAATGATGTCCCCCCCAAGGATAGAGATATCGCGATGGTCTTTCAGAACTACGCGCTCTATCCCCACATGTCCGTGTACGACAACATTGCGTTCGGACTGCGGATTCGCGAGCTCAAGAGTGCCTTTTGGCAACTGACCCACTTGGGCGAAGCGGGGAAGATCAAGGCCGATATCGACAGAAGAGTTCAGGATGCAGCCGCCAAGCTGGACATCACAAAGTACCTTCAACGTAAGCCTAAGGAGCTCTCGGGTGGACAGCGCCAGCGCGTGGCTCTGGCCCGAGCCATCGTCCGAAATCCCAAAGTCTTCTTGATGGACGAGCCGCTTTCGAACCTCGACGCCAAACTCCGGATTCAAACCCGGGCCGAGCTCATCAAGCTCCACCGCGAGCTCAAGGTCACCACGATCTACGTCACGCACGACCAAGTCGAGGCGATGACCATGGGTCAGCGGATCGCGGTCATGAAGGACGGCGTCCTGCAACAGTGCGACCATCCGGAAACAGTTTATATGGCTCCGGCCAATAAGTTTGTGGCGGGATTCATCGGCGCACCTCCGATGAACTTCCTACCCGCACAGATTTCCAACGGCCAAGCCGGTCTCTACGTCGATACGGGGGCCTTCAAGCTTCCCCTCGACGCGAATCACCCGGCCAAGCAGCTGGTCGGCAAGTCGGTAACCCTCGGCATTCGTCCGGAAGCGATCTTCGATGCTTCGTTGAATAACCCCATCGCCACGACCGATCACAACACGATTGAGGCCAAGGTCGAGATTCTCGAGCCCCTCGGACCGAGCTACACGGCCTATCTGAAGGTCGGGGATCATCCGATTCAGGCGACGATCGACAGTGCAACTCGAATTGAGGTGGATCGCCTCGGGAAGTTCTGCGTGAACCTCGATGCGCTGCACATCTTCGATTCCGAGACCGACCTCGCGGTTCGATAGATGTCGCTCCGTGATGAGCTCGACGAGATCGACCTGCAGATTCTGAAGAGGCTGCAGGCCGATGGTCGTATCACCCATGCGGATCTGGGACGAGAAGTTGGGCTAAGCGCCCCGAGCATTCTGCAGAGAATTCGTAAGCTGGAAGAGCGGGGGATCATCACGGGTTACCACGCCATTTTGGATGCGGCGAAAGTCGGGTTTGGGATTACCTCACTGGTTCAGGTGAGCCTAGCACTCCACGAGAGCCAGCCGATCGAGCGGTTCATCAAGGCCGCCAAGAAGATTCCTCAGGTGCTAGAGGTCTTCCACGTAAGCGGAGACTTCGACTTTTTGCTGAAGGTCGTCGCGGAGGATATGGAGGACTATCAGGCCTTGATCCGCGAAAAACTCGCCGGACTACCCGGCGTCGGACGAATCACTTCGTGCTTTGTCCTGGGCACCACCAAGCGCCAACTCTCTCTGCCACTGGTCGACTAGCTTTTGGCTTCGGCCACGGGCCGGAAAGAAGTCGGGATTCTGCTTCCGATAGGCCTGAACTGCGTATTGCAGGCAGATCGCCGTCGCGCTGGCGACGTTGATGCTGGTGACGAGGCCATACATCGGGATCGCGACCTCCGAGTGACATTGGTCCAGCATGGCGCGGGGTACCCCCGCTTTCTCGCTCCCAATCACCAGGACCGTGGGGAACGTCCATTCGAATTGCTCGACCCCAACGGCTCGGTCGGAAAGGTTCAGGGCCACCGGCGTGAATCCCTGGCGGACGGCCTCGTCGAGGGCCTCTGCGCTCTCTCCAAGTGAGTAGGACTGCCAAGTCCAAGCCCCGATGGATCCGCTGAGCTCGATGGCGTTCTCCTCTTCTTGCATAAACGCGACGTGCTCGACTCGGTAGGCCTCGGCGATCCGGACGATGCCGCCTTGATTGACGGCCTTACCCTGGGGGCAAACCACGAGCCGGACGGGTAGGCGAGGAAGCTGGACATAGCGCTGCTTCAACCCAGGGTCCTCGGCCTCTCTTCCGCTGGCTTCCCAGACTTCCTCCAGGTTTTGGCGCATGAGTCGCTGCCGAGTTTTGAAACCGAGACGTTGGTTGGGGGGTATCGACAATCCTCGCAATTCTCCTGATGGGATGGGTTCCCGGTCAACGGAACAGGTTTACCAGAAGCAAGACGGGGGATGACAAAGATGTCGAAGCGGCAACTGCGAGTAGTGAGATTACTGGAACCCGAACTCTGCCTAGAATGCCGCTTTGGACAGCGCGCAGAGGTTGAGATGAAGGACGGATCGATGCAGACCATGGTCTATTGTCGCCGCCTGGATTGCGACAACTGGGACTACAGCAGTGCTGAGCCCGCCAAGAGCGTCAACCTCGAAGAAGACGCCGCGTAGAAACACTTTTCGAGAGCAAGAACAGGGGAAAAAGGGATCGCTGAAGGGGCCTAGCGCAATCGGGGGATGGCGCGGGCCCCGATCCTGTTGGGGTCACCAGTTTGGGCCTGGTAGATCACCGGGAAACCCTCGCTCTGGATGAACATTGGTTCAAAAGTTGCATCCACTCTTTTGTTTGTGGACCCGATAGGGGCCCGACGCAAAGGAGAGAACACATGCAAAACAAATCTCTGGCTCTGATCGGAGCCCTTCTGGCGGCTGCAACCAGCCAAGCCGCGATCATCAGCACCGGCGGCAGCGCCGTGCTCAACATGCCCAGCTCGGTCGTCCCGGGTGTGGTGCAAGGTCCCAACATCAACGTCTTCACGGAGAAGACCAGCGTCCTTTTGGGATCCAGTCTTTCGTTGGATCACGTGAATACGGGAACGGTGAATGCCCCGGCCAGCCTGGTCGGTGGGAGCGTCGCGGCGGGAACGCTGATCGATAGCTACTTTGTCCACTATGATCCGGCCAATAGCGCCAACGCTTCGGGCGTCGTGCGCTTCTCCACCCCGATCCTCGGTGTGATGGTCAACAACGCGGCTTTCAACGCATCGCACAGTGCGCTCGGCAATGGAGCGGTGGCTTATGGCACCGCCACCGGAGCCTATGGACTGGAACTCTCGGCCAATGCCGACCGATTCTCCATCTCCCCCGACCGTAAAGTGCTCGAGTTTCGATTCTCGGCCAGCAATCCGGGTGACCGCATCCGCGTTGTGACCCAGGCTGTCCCCGAACCGGGAACCCTGGCCGCAGCTGGAATCGGTTTTGCCGCTTTTCTCCGAAAGCGCCGCAAGGCCTAAGCGCTGAGCTACTGCTTAAGGGCAGGAGCTAGGAAGGGGTTTTCCCGGTCGCGGAAAGCCTCTTCCCATAGTTTTTGGGCTTCGGCATATTGCTCAAGAGGAAGCTCGATCAGCCCGTAGAAGCACTCCGATTTTGCCTCCCGGACTGCCCACCCGGCGTCGCCGTAGCTGTAGTGCCAATACTCATCGCGGCAGTTGCTAAAGCCGACTTCCAACATGGCCTCGACCATGATCATGCGGTTTCGGTAGGCCTCCTCGGAAAGATTGGTCGCCCACGTTGGGGCTGCGGCAAAGCGCTCAAAGGGGCTGGTGATATCGATTGGCTCGCCCGTTGCGTCGACCAAAAGAATGTCAACCGCGGCCCCGGTGCAGTGGCCGGGAGGGGCCTTTTGATCCGTTGGGGCGACCCATCGGTTGATCTTTCGTCGCAGTTGGGCATAGCTCAGATGCGGAAACGCCTCTTGTCCCGACTTCCACATGAAGTCGTAGATGAGCTCTTGCCGGCGAAAGGGCCGCCACGCATCGGTGACCGCGATGAACAGGCCGTCGGGCAGGCTTATCGAGGCTCGGTGCAGCATCTGGGCCACGCTCTCGCGAACCCAAGGAATCGTTTGGGGCCTAGGAACCTGGACTCTGGGGCAACGCTCTAGGATGGAGACCAGTGGCTCTCCGTTGTCCAGTTCAGGGATACGGTTGAGCGCCCGGATTGGCTCCGGGCGTCCCTTCGATCGGTCCCATCGAATTCTCACCTTCCTAGGAAGAAGATCGCCGCAACCGCGACCAGAAATGCCTTGAGACCATTCGGATTGCGTTGTCCTGCCCGCAGGGCTTCGACCTTGGATCCTGGGGCAAGGGCCACGTCACCGACAAATCCACGGTTGATGCGGTCAAGGCTATAGAACACCGGCTTCTTTAGCGCCTCGTCTTCGGGGCCATAAACGGCCACGCGATCGACCGGAATTCGCTCGTTGGGTCCGCCCGCGGCGGCGATGGCTTCCATCAAGGTCATGCCATCTCGGAACTCAACCTGTCCGGGCCGGGTGACGTAGCCCAGTACCATCACGAACCGTCGGTTAGGCTGTAGTTCGACGACGATCCGGTCGCCTGGCTGGAGTGGGATCGGGTCTACCAGGGTAGTGGAGTCGTAGATCGTGGGCGCTGTACCGGGTCGTTCGATTCGGACTCGACGGGGGTCCCCGAGGTCATCAAAGCCGCCTGCCAATCGCAGGGCTTCGGCCAAAGTGAGGTCGGGGGCGTAGGTGATTCGGCCCGGACGCTGGACCCCGCCCAGCACGAAGACGTCCTGAGACTTGGGGAGAGCAGGGACCGTGATTGCATCTCCGGCGACGAGAAACGGATTGCGTGCCGCTTCGGCGGCGGGATCATTGACAAAGGAAATCGTTCGCGGTTCTCCGGCCTTGGGAGTGATCAAGATGCGCGAGATATCGGCGTCATCCTGGAGTCCGGCAAATCGTAACGCATCGCTCAACCGGAGTCCCTCGGCGAATGGGAGCTCGCCCGGCTGATTCACCGCACCGGTCACGCTGACAACCATCTTGACTGGGGTGACAGGACGGGAAAGCTGGACCGAGACGGTCGCTCGTCGGAGAACCTGTTGGTCGATCAGAGCTCCGGCGATCGCGGCCGCCGCTTCAGCTTCGGTTTTTCCCTTCACTTCGATGGCGCCGAGGTAGGGAAGAATCACCAGGCCGTCGGAGTTGATCTCGTACTCCCGGTCCATCGAGGGTTCTTCAACACACGTGACCCGGATCTTGTCGCCCGGATTCAAAGTGGGTCCATCCGGTTGAGCCGACCAGCCGACCATAATGGTGGCGATCAGGGTGAACAGGATGAGGAGCCAGCGCCTACTCTGCGTCATAACTGCACAGACGGCAGAGATGGCCAAAAAGGCGCAAGGAGAAAATGGTGCCGCAGGCCGGACTCGAACCGGCGACCCAAGCATTTTCAGTGCTTTGCTCTACCAACTGAGCTACCGCGGCAACGGATGGCGAGGATGACGGGACTTGAACCCGCGACCTCCGGCGTGACAGGCCGGCGCTCTAACCACTGAGCTACACCCCCGCTGGGTGCAATCGGGAAGTATGCCTAAGGTGATGGACCCTTTGCAAGGGGCTAGGCGTGATACACAATAGATTCCGACCGCTTGGCCATGAAGTTTCTGCGAGTTTTTCTCTCTATCCTTGCCGTTGCCGGTATGGTGGGCGCTGTCCTTTTCTGGCAGAAAACGAACGAGCCTGCCATTGATCCGAACCCCGTAGTCCCCCAAGCGGAGGCTTGGCGGGTCGTCACGACGACCCCCCCGGGCGGGACCCCGGTGCTGCTCTGGAACGGGATTCTTGGAACTCGCGTCTCGGTTCTCGGGCTTGGAGTGGATGAAGGGAAGGATCTGTCGGCATTCTTGCACGATCGATATCAACCGGCAGGCGAAGAAAAAATCGAGCCGATGCCGAGCCTCGGTCTTAGGGCGATTCTTGTAAACGGCAAGCCGATCTCCGCCCGAGACACCCTCCGCCACCGCCAGATTCTCGATTTTCGCACTGGGGCGGTTCGGTTGAGTTACGATATCCGTCGCCCGGGGGGAGTAGCAAAAGCCGTCGTCGACTTCAGGATCGATCCTGACCGCCCTGTTTTTGAGCAAAAAGTGCGCATCGAGGGGCCGGTCCAGTGGAAGTTCGACGTCGTGAGGCGGAGCGAGGGGCTAAAGGTGGCACCCGGCGTCGACGGATTCGCGGTGGCGTTTTCGAAGCGTCCTGTGTCGGTAGAACCCGCCCAAGCTTCGAGGACTCAGGCCGTGGAGGTGCAGGAGATCCACACCTATGGCGAAGCTATGAGTACCGCCAGCCCGCGGGACCTTGCCTCGGATTTTTGGGCGACCGACGTTGAGGTCGAAGGAAATGTGGAAGATCAGCAGGCCATCCGGGCCATGCTGCTGGCCTTGCGCACGTCGATTCACCCCGACCACACCGAACGCGTCTCGCCGATGATGCTCAGTAACGAGGTCTACTTTGGGCACGTTTTTTGGGATGCTGATATTTGGGTCTTTCCGGTCCTCGCCTTGTTGGATCCGGACCGAGCCAGGGTGATCTCGGAATACCGCCTGGGGATGGCTGCACAGGCCCGCCAGAACGCGCTGGAGGCGGCCAAAGATCCGAACATCCCCTTTGGCGACCGGGCTCCACTCCAAGATGCAGTAATGTTCCCTTGGGAGAGCAGCGTCACTGGGAAGGAGACGGTTCCCGGACCTAGCCGCCAACAGCACCACATTACGGGGTCGGTGGCCAAGTCGCTTCAGATGGCGGCAGATTTAGGGCTGGTCGATCAGGACTCGGTGACCGAGGTAGGCATGCGTGCGGCAAATTTCTGGCTTGCCCGGAGCGAGCGGATGCCGGATGGCAAGTTCGGAGTCCGCGGAACCATGAGCCCCGACGAATTCCACATTGGGGACAACGACCTCTACACCAACATTCTGGCCGAGTGGTGCATCCGCCGCTACCGGCCCGACAAGGCTCGCGAGTTTCTCCGGCCGCGGGACGCGACGACGTTTCTGACCTACGATAAGGATCGTCTCCGGACCTACAAGCAAGCCGCGGCTCTATTGGCCGTCTATCCGCTTCAGGATCCGGCCGTGGAAAAAGAGGCGGAGGCGGTCTACGAGCGCTTCCACCACAAGACCATTCCGAATGGTCCAGCGATGAGCGACTCGATTCACTCCATCGTGGCCGCGCGGCTTGGACGCAAGGAGGAATCTTATGCCCATTGGCGGGCGAGCTGGGTGGACTTCACACGGCATCCTCTCTTGGCCTTCAGCGAGAAACGTCTATCCAGCCGGACCTATTTCACCACCGGCGCCGCGGGGACTCTTCAGGCCGTTCTCTATGGTTTTGGCGGAATCCGGATTGACGACCGACCTCAGGACGGATCGGCCTGGACGAAGGAACTGAAGAATGGTCGTTGGCTCTCGGTCCGCCCGAATCTTCCCAATCAATGGACCAAACTCACTTTGCGTGGTCTGCACATCCTGGGGGACCGCTACACGCTGGAGATCACGTCGTCCGGGGTGACGGTGACCGAAGAAAAGTCAAGCAATAAATCGACGCCATGAGGCAGATCCCCCCGGCGAGGAAGTAAGGCGAAGCCGGGTTCCAATCGAAGAGCGCTCCTCCAAGGGTGGGGCCGATGAGAAACCCAGCCGTGCGGGTGCTCTGTAGAAGCCCGAAGAGCTCACCCTGGCGTTCATCGGTGGTCAATCTGCTGGCGAGGGCGTTGATCGTCGGATTGGCGATCGCGCTCCCTGGAGCATATAGCGTGGACGCCAGGAACAGGAAGCCCAGCGACGGCGCGAGAGGGAAGAGAGCTAACCCCAGTCCCTGGAGCAGGTAGGAGCACGAGAGAAGGGTTCGATCCGAGAATCGCTGACTGATCTTTTGGAGAAGGTAGGCCTGAATCGCGAAGGCGATCAGGCTTTCGTATCCGAAAATCCAGCCGAATTCTTTCTCCCCGAGCCCCATCTCGTTCTTGAGGAGTCGGCCAAAGGTCCCTTCCAGAGTCGCGAGAGAGAACCACGCGATCACGCTCACGAGGACGAGATTGCGGAGATCGGGCAGGGTGCGGAGGAGGTCCCAGGCACCGGACTTTGGCTTGGGCCGGTCCTCTTTTTGCTCACGCTTCGTCGGTTCACCCTTCATCGCCCACGCGAGGAGCAGAGCGGAGAGTCCTGAGGCCGCGGCCGCCAATACTCCGACGGAGAGGTTGCCGAGGCTTTCGCCCACGATCCCGCCAATCGATGGACCCGTCATCAGACCGAGTGCAATGGCGGCGCTGACTTTGCCCATCTGACCGGTTCGGTTGGCTTCGGGCGTATTGGCCGAAACATAGGCGCTCGCGACGGCGACATTGGCGCCGCCCAACCCGGCGAGCATTCGGCTCAGAAAGAGCCACTCCAGCCCTCCGGCGAGTCCATAGGTCAGGTTGCCGAGTCCGGCAAAAAGGGTACATCCGACCGCCACGGGTCGGCGACCGATTCGATCGCTGAGCCGGCCCCAGAACGGCGACGCAAAGACCTGAACCAGGAACATGCTGCTGAGCATTGCCCCGATCAGCCGGCCATCTTGGGTAAAGCTCTCGGCAAAGATCTGGATATTGGGAATGATCATCCCAAAGCCCAAGAGATCCAAAAAGAGCGCAACAAACAGCGCAGACGATCGCACCCTTGGAGGATAACCCAAAGCGCGGGTAGGCTCCCGAGCATGTCTCTTTCTCGTCGAACATTATTGGGTGGAAGCCTGGCCGGCTTGGGGGCCATGGCGTTGGGTGGCGTTCCGAAGCTGAAGCCGGGTCGGAAACCGCGGAATGTCATTTTTTGTGTTTCGGACGGCATGGCACTGCAAACCCTCGTCATGGCGGCTCAATACCGAAAATTGGTGCTGGGTCGGAAGGGCTACTGGATGGAGTTGATGGCTGACGAGGACGTCGTGACGGGACTCCAAGACACTCGTTCCTTGAGTTCGCTGGTGACCGATTCGGCAGCCGCGGGCAGCGCTTGGGGTTCGGGCCAAAAGGTTTGGAACGGGATGATCAACACCTATCCCGATGGGACGAAGCTTTATCCGATCGGCTTGGCCGCGCGGGACCGGGGAATGAAAGTTGGCCTCGTCACAACCACCACGATCACTCACGCGACCCCGAGCGGGTTCACGATCCAGATCGAAGAACGAGACCTAGAAGGCCTTATCGCAGAACAACACCTGACGACCGGAGTCGACATCTTGCTCGGCGGAGGCGACCGGTTTTTCAACCGAGAGAAGCGCCGCGATAAGATGGACCTCTACACCGAGTTCGCCAAGAAGGGCTACCGGGTGGTCAAGGATCGCAATGAACTCCTTTCGGCGCGGCCCGGGCGAACCCTCGGGATCTTTTCGGATGGGCACATCCCCTACACGGTTGACCGCGACAACGATCCAAAGATTGCCGAAGCGGTGCCCACGCTGGCCGAGATGACGCGGTTCGCTATCGACACCCTTCGGGATAACGAAAACGGCTTCTTGCTGCAAGTCGAAGGCGGGCGGGTGGACCACGGCGGCCATGCGAACGACGTGGGAGCCTTGATCCACGACCAACTGGCTTTTGAAGAGGCGATCAAGGTGGCAGTGGACTTTGCTCGGCGGGATGGGGAAACTCTGGTGGTGATCACAAGTGACCACGGTTGCGGTGGACCCTCGCTGAACGGTTCGGGACCGGAGTACTTCGATTCGACGGCAGGACTCCAAGCCGTGAGCAAGATTCGCTCCAGCTACGGACCGATGTTGACCGAGCTGGGGAGTGAACCCACCGTCGACCGCATTCGCGAAGTGGTGGAGAACCGCCAAGGAGTCCAGCTGAAGTCCGAAGAGGCTGAAGCGATCCAGCAGGCATTGAAACAAAACTCGCCGTTCCGGCTGGCTGAGCACAAAGCGGCCGCAAGTTCCACGCTAGCCCTGCTCCTCGGAAACACCACCAAAGTTGGCTGGACGGGATCTCAGCACACCAATGAGTTCACGATTTTGAACGCCCGGGGCCCTGGGGCCGAGCGCTTCTTCGGGACTTATCAAAACACCCGGGTGTACGACGTCATCGCCGAGTTGATGGATGTGCGCTACAAGAACCCGTCGATGACTTTCGAGAAGGCTCAGAAAGATTTGGAATCCAAGAAGCAGAGCATGAACCAAGAACTGCGCGAGTGGTACGCCCATACGGACGACGAGATTGGCTGGCACTAAGCTCCGCGCTCTTTGGCCGCTCATTTTGATTGGCCTGCTCGCGGCGATTCCGCTGCGGGCCATCTTGTTTGGGGGTGAAACGCCCGGGCCATGGGACCAGATCGCGACGATGGTTCCATCTGGTCCGGAGGCCAAGGGACTCCCCGCCTGGCAGGTCCTCCAGGCGGATGGGGCGCTGCAGTTCTATGGGTGGCGAAAGCAGGTCTTGGAAGCCTATTCGGCGGGGGCCGTGCCGGTCTGGAACTCCCATAGTCTCGGCGGGATTCCGCTGGCCGCAAACTCTCAGTCGGGAGCGTACTATCCTCCCCACGTTCTGCTCGGTGTTGCCGGGGTCCCGGTGGGTACGGCGCTTGCGCTTTTGGCCTGGTTCCACCTCGTCGTGTCGGGACTTGGCGTGGCGGCGCTGGCTCGCCAGGTAGGGGCGACACCCCTCGGAGCGAGTCTTGGAGGGGGATTGTTTGCGGTTTCGCCGTTCATGGTCGGCTGGGTCGCGCTTCCAAGCGTGATCTCCACCGTGGCCTGGGTGCCTTGGCTGTTGGCGGCGGTTCTTCATGCGGTGCGCCGGGGTCGGGCCGTCACCCTGGTCGGGGCGGGTCTGGCTGGGTCGATGATGGTTTTGGCTGGACACCTGCAGTTCGCTGCCCTTGGGCTACTCGCCGGGCTGGTGGCTTTGGTCGCGGGTTGGGTCGTCTTTCGGCCTCGCTTCGCTGTCCGGGATCTGTCGCTGGCTCTGGTCGGATTGGGGCTGTGTGCGGTTGGTACCTTCGTCCTGATCCGGCCTGTTCTGGAATACAGCCAGCTCTCCCACCGAAGGAACACACCAACGGCCGAGGGGTACCGAGCCTACTTGGGAGGGGCGATGTCGCCATCGGAGGTCGTCGGGTTGGTGGATAGCCGACTCTTTGGGGACTCGACTGCGCGGGTTAAGGTCTCCGAGACTCTAGAGGCACCCGCCTTTTGGCCGACTCTCCGACGCCCGGCCGCAACCTATCCAGAGACCGCGATCGGGATTGGTGCGGTCGGGTTGGTGCTGGTGTTTTTGGGCCGGTGGAATCGGCGACTGATTCCTATACTCTCGGTCGGCGGCCTCGGGATGTTGGTCGCCTTTGGAACCCCGCTGAACCAAGCCCTTTACTTTGGAGTCCCGGGGTGGTCCAGCACTGGGATACCGGCCCGAGCGGGCTTTCTGCTCGCGCTCTGTCTTGCGGTTTTGGCGGCGAGAGGGGTGGGCAGGGGTCGTTTTTCACCGATCTCTCTCGGAGCCGGCGCGGTGGCAATCGCAGGGAGTCTAGCCCTTGCGAATGCCCAGGACTTGACCGGGATGGCGATGGTGGGATCGTTCCCAGCGATCATGGCCGGGCTCCTGGCGGGCGTTTTGGTCGTCGGCGCGGTGAGAGCCACGCTGCCCCCCGGTTGGCGACCTGGCTACCTTGCAGCTCCAATGGTCTTTCTTGCCGCGTTCCTCGTGCCGGTGCCTCCGAGTGGCAAAGTCCCCGATCTCAGCGGGTTGCCTCGTCCGACTTCGGGGCAACGGGCTGCTGTCGAGATGGGAGATTGGAATCTCTATGACACGCCCAAGGCGCTGCTTCCGCCCAACCTCTTGTCGATCGTCGGCGTCAGCGAGGTCTCCGGATACGATTCGCTCATCAGCCGCGACCGGGTTGAGTGGTTTAAGTCCCTCGCTCAGGGAGATCCAGCTCCACCCGAGAACGGCAACATGATGAGGATCCGCCAGATTACGGATTTGGAACCTCTGGTCGCGGCGGGGGTCGAACTGATCTACGCCCGTCGCCCGATCCCGGGGGCAGAGCCAATCGCGACGATCGGGGCCGTCACGATCCACCGCATTCCGGGGGCGCCGATTGTCCAGGGAGACCAAGGAGGGGTCCGGTTCCGCCGTTTGCCGGGAGGAGGGCTGGAGTTTGATCCGGATGGCTCGGAGTCCTACCTCGTGCGGGAACAGTTTGCGCCGAGTTGGTCCGCAAAACAGGGGAACCGGGTTGTCCAAGTGCAAAAAGAGGGTCCGTGGATCCGGGTAAAGCCCTCCGCAGACCAGCAACCGATCCGCCTAGACCCCGATCCTTCGGCAAAATCGAGGCTCTTTTGGGGCTTTTTAGCCGTCTTCCTTGCAGTTCTGGTCGAAGGATTGATAAAATTAGAATCAGTACGAAGGCAACGGACCTTCATGAAGTCGTAACCATGAATCAACCAATACTATCGCCCGACCTGTTGCAAGACAAGATCGGTGAGAGTCGTTGGATGGTAACAATCTTCAACAACGATTGGACACCCATCCAAGACGTCGTCGATGTCCTGATGACTGCGACGGGGTGCACGTTGGAAGAAGCAGCGATCGAAACATGGGAGGCTCACCACTTCGGCAAGGCGCCGGTTCACTTTGCCGATCAGGTTGAGTGCGAACGGGCGGCTCGAGTGATCAACGCCATTGGCGTGGTCACCGAGGTCGGGCCGGAATGGAATGACTGATGCAACCCTTCTGTAGCTCTCCAGGGACGATTGAGCGTCCCGACTTACACGATAGCTCTCAATCTGGAAAAGACAGGGGCTGGATCGTCACCGTTTACAATAACGAGCACAATACCTACGAAGAGGTGATGACCGTTCTGATCTTGGCGACGCACTGCGACGAACAGGAAGCCTGGATCGAGACGTGGGAGATTGATCACCTCGGCCAGAGCGTGGTCCACCAAGCGGGCGAGGAAGAGTGTGCGCAAGTGGCGTCGATCATCTCCTCGATCGGGATCCGGGTCGAAGTCTCGCAAGAGTGCTGATCAAAGGTACTCTCGAACCTCACCCAATGAGCGAAAACGTGATCATCATCGGTTCCGGCCCGGCCGGATACACCGCGGCACTCTATGCCGCCCGAGCCAACCTGAACCCCCTCGTCTTTGCTGGATGGCAACCGGGCGGGCAACTGATGATCACTACCGATGTCGAGAACTTTCCTGGCTTCCCAGAGGGGATCATGGGTCCCGACATGATGAAGCTCTTCCGAGACCAAGCGGTCCGTTTTGGGGCTAGAGTCGAAGAGAAAACAGTCTCGGCCGTCGACTTCAGCAAGTCACCCTATAAAGTGACGGTCGATGGAGAGGTTTTTGAAGCCAAAACGATCATCATCGCCACCGGAGCCTCGGCCAAGTGGTTGGGCATCCCCGGAGAGCAAGAGTTCGGGGGACACGGGGTGAGCGCCTGCGCCACCTGCGACGGCTTTTTCTTCCGCGGCAAGAGCGTTTTGGTGGTTGGCGGCGGCGATACGGCAATGGAGGAAGCGAACTACCTTACTCGCCACTGTGAGAAGGTGACTATCGTCCACCGAAGAGACCAGTTTAGGGCCAGCAAGATCATGCAGGACCGAGTTCTGCGCAATCCGAAGATCGAGGTCATGTGGAACTCGGCGCTGGATGCGGTTGTTGGCACCGACATGCCCAAGAAGGTAACCGGAGCCGTCATTCGGTCCACGGTCGACGACTCAACCCGAGAGGTCGCCACCGACGGAGTCTTTATCGCCATTGGCCACAAACCCAATAGCGATCTTTTTGAGGGAGTTCTTGACCGCGATGAGAACGGCTACCTTCTCGTTCAGCCAGGTTCGACCCAGTGCAAGATTCCAGGCGTCTTCATTGCCGGAGACGTGGCCGATCACGTCTATCGGCAAGCGGTGACCGCCGCCGGAACTGGGTGCATGGCCGCGATCGACGCGGAGCGCTACCTCGAATCGCTCGGCGAGTAGCCGGGATTTGGTATGAGTTCTTTATCCCTTTTTGGGGCCCTCGTCTTGGCGTTTGCTCAAAAGGCTCCTGCCGATCTTGTTCCCGGAGAGAGACTTGCGGCGGAGATTCTCCGTGGGGGGCGCGTGCAAATCTCCGGGGACTATGGAGTGCGCAACAGGATCGACTCTGCGGGAAGCATCACCCTCGAAGGTCCGGCCGTAATCTCCGCCGGAATCCAAATTCTGGCTGCTTCCTGGAAGGCGCCCGCGTCCGACATTTTGTCGCGGCTTCCCGCCTCCTCAAGGGGCCATGTGAGGGTGGCCGAGTTGCCGTTCGATGCCCTCCGCGGCGGATGGCATTCCGAGCAGGGCCAGGCCGGGCACCGGAGCGGGGCGGTAGGGGCAAACTCGTCTGATCAACCCTTGGTGGTAGTTCAGGGGAATATCGCCCTTCAGGTTGCTTCGAGTTCTGCTCCAGGTGGCTACCTGTGGTCGAGGGTGTCCCGGCCGAGCGGTTCACCAACTCTCCTCAAGAGCAACCTTGCGGCGATGGGGTCAACCGCCCGGGCAGTGGTCTTTGCCGATGTGGACTACGACGTGGCCAACGTGGCGGTCCGGAAGTTTTCCTCCGATGGCACCATCGAACTAGGAGCCAATCCTTTTGCCATCCGTGGAGCCCGGGGGACGACCGACTGGACTCGGCGGCAGCGGTTCCGGTTGATCAATGCTGTAGAACTACTGGACCAGCCAGGGGAGTTCGTGGTGGATTCCGAGGCGGGCCGAATCTACTTCTGGCCGCTCGCGAGTACGGATCAAGTTCTAACCATAAGCTCACCCCGGCGACAGGGAAATGGCAACACGATCTTCGAGCGACCATTGAACTTTAGCGGCGCCCGTAAGGTGGTTCTTCGAAACCTTACTTTCAGAGCTGGGATCTCAGATGCGATCCGTCTGCAAGACTGCGAAGACGTCTTGATCGAGAACTGCCGGTTTGTGGGCATGGGGCAGAATGCACTCGTCATTCTCCGCAGCCGGAACGTCACCATCCGCGATTGCACCTTTCAGGACTCCTACCGATCTCATGTGACCATCGGAGGATTTGGGAATCAAGACGCGGCCCTTCGATCCGACGGAACCGCCAACCCGCTCGGTCCTTCCATGCTCGCCTTCAAGAGCGATGGCATCCGATTCGAAAACTGCCGGTTCGAGCGGAGCGGACTCCTCTATCCGGCAAGTCCCGCGGTTCAGCTTGTGAACTATCCAGTCGGGGTCGAGTTCGAAAACTGCGACTTTGTCGATACCGAGGGTCCGGCGATTCGCCTCCATGGAATGCTCCACCGAATTCGGAACTCACGGTTTACTCGATGCGTTCGGAGCGTGACCGATGCTGGCGCGGTCGGCAGCGGCCGCTCTTGGATCCAAATCGGCAACGTGATTGAGAACTGCACGTTCACGGACATTACTCGCAGAGAGCCGGGTGGTCCGCCGGAGAACTCACTCGCCGATGACGTGGCGGGGATTTACTTCGATGACGGGATCGGCGGTCAATCGGCGACCCGGAACCGCTTTATCAATTCGCACCTCGGGATCCTGAGCAACGGCGGACGCTACAACCTCTTTGACCGCAACGTGTTTGAGAACACGCGCGCGCTGCGGCCCTACTTCATCCGTAGTCGTCCCACTGATGCGGCGAAAAGCTTTAATCTCTATTACACCGAGGCCCGCTGGCTGATGATCGGGGCTAAGTCGTTGGATGACCCTAAGCTCGCGGTGGGAAGCTATCGCCGGATCCGGATGTCGGGGAACGACCTCCTCGACCTCTTCCGTTCCATGCCCGAGGCCCACTGGCAGCAGGCGACCAGAATCGACCAGGCGATCGGTGGGCGCACTGCCCTTGACTACCTGATGGGGACCTGGATCGAAGAAGGGCGGATTGTCAGCGGTGATCCCCAAAACACCCAGACCTCTGGGTTCGTCCCCGATGCCCGGGGAGAATGGTGGGTGCTGAAGAATGAGAGCAACCTCTTCCGGTGGAACCCCGCAGACTTCAAACCGAGCAGCAACGCCAGCCGGGCCGCGCTCAACCGGGCGAGCCGAGCACCGAGTACGACACCAAAGGCCTTCTACTATGGCTTTTTGGGTGAGGCCGTCCGCTAGGCGACCTTGAGTGCGCCGAGGATCTCGACGTCGGCCCGCGAGCTGACTTCGTTGTAGGCCACCACGTGCAGCCCCGGGATGTATCGACTCAAGAGGCGCTGCAAGGGAAGCCGGAGTTGGTTACCGCAGAGCAGAACGGGCTGCATGCCCTGGGCCATGGCGGATTGGACCTCGCTTTCCACTTGTGCGGTCACGCGGTTCTGTTCTTGGGGATCCAACACCAAGACCTGGCCAAGGCTCGTGTTCTGAATCGACTCGATCAGAGCTCGCTCGAGCGCGGGTTCGAGGGAGAGGCAGTAGAGCTTGTTGGTGTCATCGAGGTACTGCCGGGTGATGGTGCGGCTGATGGCGGCCCGGACCAGTTCTCCGAGTTGGTCGGGATCCTTGGTCCGCTGACAGAAATCAGCCAGGGTTTCCAGGATCGTCACCATGTCGCGGACCGGAATGCGCTCTCTCAGAAGGTGCTGGAGCACCTTCTGGACTTCGCCGATGGTGAGCTGGGCGGGGATGAGTTCATCGACGACGGCGCTGTTGATGGTCTTGGTCGAATCGACGAGGGTCTGGACATCCTGGCGGCTGATCAGCTCGGCGGCATGGGCCTTGACGACTTCGCAGAGGTGAGTGGCAAGGATCGCGCTTGGTTCGATGACCGTGTATCCGTTCATCTCGGCTTGTTCGCGGATGGCAGGATCGATCCAGAGAGCTTCGATCTTGAAGACCGGCTCGACCGTCGGTTCACCCACGACCGGGCTGAGGACGTGGGCGCCACCCATGGCGAGGAGCTTATCGGGTCGAAGTTGGGCGCGGACGATCTCCTCGCCTCGGACCTTGATGATGTACTCATCTGAATCGAGACTCACCGAATCGCGGATGCGGACCTGTGGCATGACATAGCCGAGCTCGAGAGCCACCTGACGCCGGGTTGCGCCGACGCGGTCGGGCAAGTCTCCTCCCGATTTGGGGTCGGCGATGCGGGTCAGGGCGTATCCAATCTCGATCTCGAGGGCATCGACGGCAAGCAGCGGCAGAATCGCTTCGGCCGAGTTCGGGTTGATTTCGGGAGCCGAGGTGACCATCGGTTGGTCCTCGGGCTTGGGTGCGATTTGGAGGGCTTGGGTGATCTTGTCGCCGTGCTTGCTGGCCAGGCGATAGAGTCCGAAGAGGCCGAGGCCGGTGCCGATGAAGATGAGGGCCGGAAATCCGGGGATGAAGGCAAAGGCGAGCAGGGCTCCGCTGGCGCTGGCGAGGGCCTTGGGTTGGCCGAACATCTGGGAGATGACTTCGCCACCCATCGAGCGTTCTTGGCCGGTTCGGGTGACCAAAAGACCGCTGGCGGTGGAGATCAAGAGGGCAGGAATCTGGCTGACGAGACCTTCGCCCACGCTGAGCAGGGCATAGGTCCGAAGGATCGTCATCGCGTCGCCTTCGCCGCGGAAGAAGCCAACCGCGAATCCACCAATGATGTTGACCACGATGATCAGGATCGAAGCGACGGCATCGCCCTTTACGAACTTGCTGGCACCATCCATCGCGCCATAAAAGTCGGCTTCCTGTTTGACCTTCTTGCGGCGCTCGCGGGCTTGGTGCTCGTCGATCAGACCGGCGGCGAGGTCGGCGTCAATCGCCATCTGCTTACCGGGCATGGCGTCCAAGGTGAATCGGGCCGTGACTTCGCTGACCCGTCCGGCACCGTTGGTGATAACGATGAACTGGACGATCATCAGGATGATGAAGGCCACAAATCCTACGACAAAATCTCCGCCAAGGACGAAGTTGCCAAAGGTTTGAATCACCGCGCCGCCGTCGCCGGTGCCAAGAATCAGCTTGGTGGCGGCGATGCTAAGGGCCAGTCGAAAGAGCGTGGTGACGAGCAGCAGCGAGGGGAAGACGCTGAACTTGAGGGGGTCGTCGACGTTGACCGAGGCAAGCAAGATCACGACCGATGTTGCGATCGCGATGACGAGCCCGAAGTCCAAAAACCAGTGGGGAAGGGGCAGGATCAACATCCCGACCACCACGATGAGTCCGAGTCCGAGCATCAAGTCGGTATGCCGGAGGATCTTTTGCAACGCCGCCATAAAATTGAGGTCCAAGGGGGCCTGTTGGATTTATCGGCGGTGTTTGGGCTTTGGCTCAGGTTCAAGTACCGGCTGGAATTCCTTTTCCTAGGCTCGCAGAGCCCTCAGAGGTAATAACCTGTATGGAGCTCGACAAGAAATCAATACGAAAAAAAGCCCATCCGACGAAAATCCGTCACAAATCCTGGACCCATCCACGATATGGGGATGATGAAAATTCGCGGACTCGCATTTGCTCTAGGGTGCACTCTTGCTGGGGCTTCCCAGGCTTCGACCCTACTCTACGGCCTCGAAAGGGAAGGATCGTTTAACCGGTTGATGACGATCAACACCTCGACCGGAGCCGCAACCCCGCTCTTTAGCTTCAGTGTCGCCTCCAACGTCCGGACGATCAGTCTAGCTTATAACCCTAACACCAACAAGTTTCTCACCGTCGGGGCGATCGACCAATTCTCCTCGCAGTTGATCGAGATCGACCCGGTCACGCAGACCGCCTCCGTCGTCACCCACCAGGTTCCGGGCTCGTTCCTTGAAGGGGTCGAATACTCCCCGACGCTGGGAGGCATCGTACTGAGCTACGGCGTCTCGAACAACTTCACCAGCGGCCGGCTCGCGCTCTTGAACAATAGCTATCAACTGCTGCAGAACCAGCCTACTACCGGGATGGTCGACATGGACATGCTGTTCCTGGATTCGACTGGGGCCCTCAACTCGATGGATACTAACAATCTGTCCGGTGGATTCCAGCGAAACAGGCTCAATACTCCTTTCGGTGTGCTCAACCGGGTTGGAGTGGGGGCGAACATCTTCTCAGGGAATGATCTCGACGCCGTTTGGAAGGCGGACGAAGGGAAGATGTTCCTGAACCGAGGATCTAGCCTGTCGCTCATCAATCCAGCGAGCACCTCTCTGACGAGCGTGGGATCCTATGGCACCTCTCCGAACCTGATGGTCGGGCTCGCAGTGGCTCCCGTGCCCGAACCGGCGACACTTGCCGCACTTGGACTCGGAGTGGCCGCCCTGTTGCGCCGACGCAAGACGGCCTAAGGTCGCCCGAAAAAAGGAAAGCCCGAGGCGCTTCTCGCGTCTCGGGCTTCTTTTGTGGCTCCGACTCGGAGCGAGCCGTTAGTCCTTCGGTTCTTCGAAGACGTCGGCGCCGAAGGCCTTCAGCAGCTCTTCGTCGACCGGGAGTTGTTCCTCGGCGAGTTCGGCTTCGCTGATGTCCGAGATCGTTCCTTCGGTCAGGGCCTCGCTCAGCGGTCGGGCTTCGAGGACCACGTCGCTGAACTTTTGGGTGACCAGTCGGATCGCACGAATGGCGTCGTCGTTACCGGGGATGACCACATCGGCCAGATCGGGGTCGCAGTTCGTATCGACGATGGCGACAACCGGGATGCCGAGGCACTTGGCTTCCTTGACCGCGATGTCTTCCTTGTTGAGGTCAACCACGAACATGACGGCCGGAACTCCGGGCATGTTGCGGATACCTTCCAGGTAGCGGTTGAGCTTTTCTCGCTCTTCCATCCGCTTGAGCTGCTCCTTCTTGGGGAGTCGCTCCAGGTAGCCCTCGTTGATCATTCGATCGAGCTCTTTCAGGCGAGCGATTCGACCTTGCATGGTCTTCCAGTTGGTGAGCATTCCACCGAGCCAGCGCTCGCTGACCCAGTACATGCCGCATCGCTGGGCGGATTCGCGGATCGCGGATTGGGCTTGCTTCTTGGTACCGACGAAGAGGACATTGCCGCCGTCTTCGACGATCTTCTTCACATACTCCAGCGCATCTTCGAAGAGCTTGAGGGTTTGGTGAAGGTCGACGATGTAGATCCCGTTGCGCGCGCCGTAAATGTAGCGCTTCATCTTGGGGTTCCATCGACGCGTTTGGTGCCCGAAGTGGACGCCCGCTTCGAGCAACTCTTTCATGCTGAGTTCTGCCATATTTTTGGGTTTTTCCTCCGGCGCGTGGTGGGAGTTCCCCTTTTCTCTGTGGGTTTCTTAGAGACCCAAGGGGCACACGTGCGCCGTGTGAGATGCCCACAGGATACCCGACCGCCGCCGGGCCCAATGCCACGCCCTCGCCCCTCGCTTCGCGAGGGGCTCTGTCCCCGCCGGCGGATCGGATCTCCGTCTCGCCTCGACTGGACCTCAGGTGACAGCGGGGTAGCCTTTTGGATCTGATGCGCAAACTGATCGTGATCCCGGCCCGGATGGCCTCCCAGCGGTTTCCGGGCAAGCCGCTCGCCGACCTGGCCGGCAAGCCGATGATCCAGTGGGTTTGGGAAGCCTGCCAGCGGGCGGAGATCACCGAAGAAATCCTGGTGGCGACCCCCGATGAGGAGATCCTGCGCGCCTGCGAACAGTTTGGCGCGCGCGCGGTGCGGACCCGGCTGGATCACCCGACCGGAACCGACCGATTGGCCGAGGTGGCCGAGGCCCATCTGGCCGACCGGTATCTGAACATCCAGGGAGATGAACCCCTGCTCTCGCCGGAATCGATCCGGGCGTTGGATGCCGCCTTCGACGCTGACCCCGGAGTCGGGATGACGAGCGTCTGTTGTCCGTGCCTGCCCGAGGGACTGGACGATCCAAGCGTGGTGAAGGTGGTGCGCTCCCTGAGCGGGCGGGCGCTCTATTTCAGCCGGTCGCGGGTTCCTTTTCCCCGGGTCGAGCTTGGGGTGCCAGTCTGGCGGCATCTGGGACTGTATGGGTTCACGCGGGAAGTTCTGTTGCAGTTTCGGGATTGGCCGCAGACGCCCCTCGAGCGCACGGAAAGCTTAGAGCAGCTACGGTTTCTGGAGCACGGGGTCGCAATCGGCATGGCCGAAGTCGCAGGAAGCGAGATCGCAGTCGATACCCCCGAACAAGCGGACGAGGTCCGGCGGATCTTGTCCATCCGAGGATAAGGTGCTGCAACTAGGCCACCTTAGTACCCCAGTACAATTGCTGTATTTGGTGATTTAATGTTAAGAAACGTCACAATGTTTTGGGGCGATGGGTCGGGTGTGTTAGATTGAATGTGCGGAGATACTCCAACGAGCGTCTCAGGTGGTCTCGAATGATTGACCTTTATCGTGGAGATTCCAGTTATGGGACGATAGCAGATCTTGATCGGGATGGGACGGTGACGGTCTTCGATTATATCGTCCTTTCGAACAACTTCGACGTATCAGGAGCGGAAGAGTGACGCTCCGCAGTCTGATCTTTATAGTAGGTGTGGCCCTTTGGGCCACACCTACTATGGGTGCTCCAATTAAGTACCGAGTCCGGGAGAATGTACCTTCCTTTGCGCCTGGTGCGTCAACATTTTGGAATCCTACAAGCGTCGCATCTTCGGGGGTGATTGTAGGGAGCACTTCTCGCCCCATTGCCGGTGGAGCTACTCGAAAAATCGTAAGTTATAAAGCCGAAAAGTTTAAAGAGTACGAAACTGGGACTGGATTTCTTCATTCCGAAATTCGGGAAATCAAGGTGAATCATCGTGGGACGATTATCGCGAACGATTATCCAGTCATCGATGGAACTTGGGATCCGTTTCGAGGTCAGGGGGTCATGATAAAGGACGGAATTGGACAACCGATCGGGCCGCTAGGTGTTTACGCGGGTGGAGTGAACAACCTTAACTCTATTGCCGGATATCATATCTTGGGCGGGACCTTTACGACTGCATTTATCATGAAGGATGGCCAGCGACGCGACCTGCCTGGACAGGGCGCGGCAGGACTCTGCATCAACGACGCCGAAATCGTCGGTGGAACCTATTCTGAAGGGGAGACAACCGGGCAACCTGCCTACTGGCTACCCGGCGATAGTGAACCTCGCCTGTTGCCATTCGACTTTGGAACGAATCGTCCCCACGGCGGACGGGTCAGTTACATTACGGAAAGCGGAATGATGGTTGGGATGGTTTATCCCACCACACCCGAGGGCTTTTCCACTGCCCCATGGCTCTTTACCTACACGCATGGCGGAGAGATCAATCTTCACCGACCGCCGAGATACGCTCATAACTTCGGCCGAGAGTTCGTGATCAATGGAGTCACATCAGACGGTACGATCTTCCTCTCTGCCTATTCTTACGACTCACAGTTTGGCGGCAACAGGACCGAAGTGCAATTCTTACTCAAGGATGGAGAGTTCGCCGAACCTTCGGACCTGATTGTGGGCTTGCAACCTGGGGAGAGTCTGTTGCGACTCGGAACGATGGGTCCAGGAAATCTGATTGTTGCCGGTATCAATACTGGCAATCGAGTCCAGGGTGTCCTTCTCGAACCCGTCCCCGAGCCGGGGACGCTGGCCGCGCTGGGGCTGGGGGTGGCCGCCGTGCTTCGCAAGAAGCGGAGAGCATAGAGGAGCGATGGCAGGGCGGTGGGGGAGATGATCTCGGAGAACGATAGGAGCCCCATGGGGGAGCAATAGGAGAGGTTTGGGGCGAGAACTTCGCCACCGCGCTCTACTGCTCCCCTGCGTTCCCCCACCGCTCCACGATTGGTCCCCGAGCCCGTTCGTCTTCCGACTCAACCCCGCCGGACGGCGAAAATTTGCTTTTCGAACTCGGCCGCGCTGAGGAACGCGTGAGTCTGGCCATTGCCCCAGTGCGGCAGGACAACCTGCAAGCCGCCGGTCAGGTAGAACCAAACATTAATCCAAGCATGGCCGCCGCGTACGAAATCCCCCACACTTGGGAAGAGCCGGAGGGGCTGCACGATCTGCTCACCACGATTCGGGAGCAGAACCCGCAGGCCGACCTTCGGAAGATTCGTTACGCCTACTACATGGCCGAAGAGGCCCACACCGGCCAAACCCGGCAGTCCGGGGAACCCTACATCACCCACCCGCTGGCGGTGGCGCAGATCCTGGTGGAGCTCCGAATGGACGACGACTCCATCTGCGCGGCCCTGCTCCACGATGTCCTCGAAGATTGCCCGGCCGTCAACCCCGAGAAGATCAAGAAGGAGTTTGGAATCGACGTTTATGAACTCGTCGAAGGGGTCACCAAGCTCCGGTTCACGCGGCAAGAAGCACTCACCGAGCAGCAGCGCCAAGCGGCCAAGAGCGCCCAAGCGGCCGAGACACTGCGAAAAATGCTCCTGGCCATGGCCAGCGACGTGCGCGTCATGGTCATCAAGCTGGCCGACCGCCTCCACAACATGCGCACCCTTGAGGGGCTGAGCACCGAAAAACGGATCCGGATCGCCAGCGAAACCCTCGATGTCTATGCGCCGCTGGCCGCCCGACTCGGGATCTGGCAGATGAAGTGGCAGCTGGAAGATCTCGCCTTCAAACATCTCCATCCGCGCGAGTTCCAAGAGATCAGCGAACTGGTCAACAAGAAAAGGGAAGTGCGCGAGACCGAACTGCGCGAGGCGATCCTTCAAGCCAAAGAGAACCTGAACAAGATCGGCCTAACGGATGTCGAGGTCCAGGGCCGCCCGAAACACTACTACAGCATCTTCAACAAGATCGTCAAACACGGATTCAAGTTCGAAGAGATCCTCGACCTCCTAGCGATCCGGGTGATCATGAACACTCCGGCCGAGTGCTATATGGCCCTCGGGATCGTGCACGAACTCTGGGTTCCGATTCCCGGACTCTTCAGCGACTACATCGCCAAGCCGAAGCCGAACGGCTACCAGTCGCTCCACACCAAGGTCATTGGCCCCCACGGCGAACCCCTCGAAGTCCAGATCCGCACCAAAGAGATGCACCGCATCGCCGAATTTGGGGTCGCGGCTCACTGGAGCTACAAGGAGAACGGCGACAACGCGGCCGTGAACTCCAGCAACCAGATCGGCAAACTGCGCAAACAGCTCTTCGACTGGAGCAGCGACCACCGGACTTCCAGCGACTTCCTCCGAAGCCTCAGCACCGATCTCTTCAGCGAGCAGGTCTTTGTCTTTACGCCCAAGGGTGACGTGCTTGATCTTCCCAGCGGCAGCACCCCGATCGACTTTGCCTTCCGGGTCCACTCGAACCTGGGCCTGCTGGTGGTGGGGGCCAAGATCAACGGCCAGATGCAGCCGCTGAGCACCCAACTTCAGAACGGCGACGTGGTGGAGGTTATCACCCGCAGTAATGCCCAGCCGAGTTTGGACTGGCTGGAATACGTCAAGTCGGCCCACGCGCGCAGCAAGCTCAGGCAGCACTTCCGCAAGCGCAACCGCGGCGAGAACGCCAGTCGCGGCAAGGACGCTCTGGAACGAGAGCTCAAGGCCCAAGGACTCGAACCGAAGGATTTCATCGGGGAAGATAAGCTCGAAAAGGTCCGCGTGACCTACCACGACGCGGAATCGGTGCAGGACATGTTGGCGAAGGTCGGGGAAGGGATCTTCTCTGTCCAAAACGTGGTGAGCAAGCTGCGTGGACTGGAGCCCGCCCCAGTCGAACCCCAGGCCGATACGATCAAGCCAAGCACGGCGAAAAAAGGCAAGCTGGTCATCAGCGGCAGCCTGAAGGACATGATGGCCAGCCGGGGGCGCTGTTGCGATCCCGTCCCGGGCGAAGAGGTCGTGGGATACGTCAGCCGAGGGCGCGGGATCGTGATCCACCGCAAGATCTGTCCCAATGCGATCAATCTCGAACAGAAGGAAGGCGAGCGGGTCACTGCCCTCGATTGGCCACAGGATGGCAACGCGTACCCGACCCACCTCAAGATCGTCACCGTGAACCGCCACGGGCTCTTGATGGATATCACTACGATTTTTGCGGAAAACAAGATCAACATCGTGAGCGGGAACATCATGACCCAGCCGAACAACACGGCCTCGATCAGCGTGACCGTGGACATCCACGAGATTGGGGAACTGAACGCGGTCATGACCAAGATCAGCCACTTCAGTGATGTGATTAGTATTTTGAGAACCTTTGGCGGGACGGCGGCGGGACGTTGAAGGCGGTTTGGCAAAGGGTCTCGTCGGCGTCTGTTCGCGTCGAAGGTCAGGTCGTGGGCCAGATCGGCCCCGGCGCCCTCGTTCTGGTTGCGGCCGAGCGCGACGATACAGCGGTCCAGGCCGCCAAGTTGGCCGACCGAGTGGTGGGTCTCCGAGCCTTTAACGATGGGGAAGGCAAGATGAACCGGGCCCTCGCTGATGTTCCCGGCGGCGCGATTCTGGCAGTTTCGAACTTCACCGTTTGCGGGGATGCGGCCAAGTCTCGGAGGCCGAGCTTCACCGGCGCGGCGGGCTACGAGGCCGGGCGCGACCTCTTCGAACGTTTTGTCGCCGAGCTAAGAGAGCGAGGCGTCCGGGTCGAGACCGGAGTCTTCGGGGCCGATATGCAGGTCGAACTGGTCAACGACGGACCGGTGACGCTGATCCTAGAGGCTTAACCCAAAAAGGAAAAAGCCCCCTGGATTGCTCCAGTGGGCCGTTCCCATCGCTCCAAGGTGATGAAGCTTACGCTTCGCCTTGGCCTTGTCCGAACAACGGCTCGAAAGGAATCAAGCCAAGTCGGGTCGCCATCCGCAGGGCCTGAACACGATTGTTCACCTGCAGTTTGTCATAGATGTTGGCCAGGTGGAAATCCACCGTGCGCTTGGAGACGACGAGTTTCTCCGCCGCTTCCTTGCTGCTGTGACCTTGAGCGATTAAGCTCAGAACCTTCACTTCGGTCGGAGTCAAACGGACTCCTCGCGGTGCGAAATCAGACTTCGTTGTACTAGGCATTGCCATGAACCCACCCCTATCGTTTCTGTTCCTTGCCGCCAGTGATGTCATTCCATACTCTCCGGATCGTTTTGAGATGCTTTCAGAAAAATTCTCGACTGAGGGAGAATCTCGGCATCCTTAAGCGAGCCCTATTGGTCCTCTATGGGCGGGTAGGTCTTCACTGACCGGACTCTTCCCTAGAAGGTACAAAATCTTTGTCTGCAGGAGCCGTGATTCTTGTTCCCAGCATTCCGCGCAATTGTTAAGAAATTATGACTCGCAGACCGGTCAAAATGCGAGGCACGGGACCATTATCCGGAATTCCTTTACTTGTACACCTTTCCATAGACAGCGAGATGTTTGAACCTACTTTGGACCGAATACAAGTATTATTGCTGGGGTCCTTCGAGGTTCATTCTTGGAACCTTTCCTATGGGTCTTGTGCGTGAGCCACTTGCCGCCGCCGCGCTCATCGCACGGACCCTTCTTCCTCTCTCCTCACATATCGGTCAAGACCGGTATCCTGCATTTATGACCGAACCCATGGTCTTGCAGGTCCAGCAGTGGTTGCGCGAGCACGAACAGGAATTGCTCGACGATTACCGCTCACTTCTTCAGATTCCAAGCATCGAGGCCGAAGCGGAGCCTAACGCGCCTTTCGGTCGGGCGAACCGCGAAGCCCTCGACTTCGTCCTTCGCCGTGGATATGAATGGGGAATGAGTTGCAAGGACCTTGAGGGGTACTGCGGCTATGCGGAGTTTGGCTCAGGCGAGAGCCTGGTGGCCGTCTTTGGGCACCTGGACGTTGTTCCCGTCGGTCCTGGATGGAAGCACGATCCCTTTTCTGCAACGATCGAAGACGGGTTTGTTTACGCTCGCGGGGCTGTGGACGACAAGGGCCCCACCATCGCCGCCTACTTTGCCGCTCGCGCGGTAAAGGAGTGCATGCCCGATCTCGGGGTGCGAATGCGCGTGGTCTTCGGTTGTGACGAGGAATCGGGATTTGAGTGCATCCATCGGTACAACCAGACTGAAGAGGCGCCTAAGTTCGGTTTTGCCCCCGATGCAGGGTGGCCCCTCATTCATGCCGAGAAGGGAATTGCGAACCTGGGCATCGTGCTCAAGCCTGCCCAGGGCAGCATGTCCCTGATCTCACTGGATGGCGGGGATCGTCCGAACATCGTCATCGATCTCTGCACGGCAAGGGTCAAGGTCGAGGATGCCGCACGGTCGGGAATCGAAGGACGTATGGCCGAGGCCTGGGACCGCAACGTCGAATGGACCTGGGACGGGCCTCAATTGGTGGTGACCGCACTCGGCAAAGCCGCCCACGGAGCCTGGCCTATCGGTGGAGATAGCGCAGCCACGCGAGCGGTCCGCTTCCTGATGGAAGTCGCTCCCGACGCGGACAAGGACTTCTACACCGAACTTCTCGAACTCACCCAGATCAGCGGGGCAGGGCTCGGAATCGACGGCCGGGATGAGGTCAGCGAAGAACTGACCAACAACCTAGGCGTCGTGAAAACCGAAGGCGGCATCGTGCGCATGACCTTCAACGTCCGCTATCCCGTCACCTGGACCGGAGAAACGGTGCGAGATCGCTGCATCGAAAAGCTGAGCAAACTCAAAGGCGCTTACACCCTGACCGACTTCAGCGATAGCAAGCCGCTCTACTTCCCGCTGGACCACCCGCTGGTCAAAACCGTCTGCGATGCCTACGTGGCCGAAACTGGGGATACCAAGGCCCCAGGAGTGATGGGCGGCGGAACCTATGCTCGGGCCGTACCGAACACGGTCGCGATCGGGACGGGCTGGATCGGTGACGGAGAAGCTCACCAGACCAACGAACGCTGCGCGATCGACTCTCTTTTCAAGATGAGCCGGATCTACGGACGGATTCTGGTGAACCTGGCCCACCACTAGCCTCAGTTCTTGAGCTTGATTCGGTGGAGACTCTTGCCGGCCGTCAGGTAGAGATAGAGGCCATCGGGGCCCCCGAAGCAAAGGTTAGCTGGTCCTTGGGGTAGGGTCACGCGTCCGAGCCGCTTGCCCTCGGGGCTGATGACTTGGAGTCCATCAAGCGAGCCGGTCCAAAGATTTCCGTGGCGGTCGACCTTGATCCCGTCGGGGAGTCCGGAGCCGGTGCTCTTGCGTCCATCGAAGAAGATCCGTGAGTTCTTTAGCGACCCGTCCGGCTGGACATCGTAGACCTGCCAAAGACGGTTGCTGGGGTCCGAATCGCTCACATACAACTTCTTGTGATCCGGGCTGAAGGCGAGGCCATTCGGCAGGATGAGGTCCTTGGCAAGGAGCTCGACCTTCCCGTCCTTTCGGAGGCGATAGACGCCGCAGAAGTCCAGTTCGCGGCCAGGGTCCTCCTTGCCCTTGGGCAGGCCCCAGGTGGGGTCGGTGAAGTAGAGGTCTCCCCAAGGGGCATAAACCCCGTCGTTGGGGCTGTTGAAACGTCTCCCTTCGAACTTGTCGGCCAGCACCGTGCGGGTTCCGTCGGCGTTCCAACGGGAGACGCGGCGGTTGCCGTGCTCCATAGTCACGAGTCGGCCCTGTGAATCGAGGGTGTTGCCGTTGGGGCCGATACCTTGGCCGTCCTGATACTCTCCGGCGAAGACTTTCTCTCGCCAAGCTGCGGCTTTGCGTGTCTTGGGGTCCCAGCGGTGGAGGGTGTTTCCAGGGATATCGCTAAAGACCAAGTGCCCGTCGGGCATCCAGATGGGCCCTTCCAAAAATCGGTAACCAGTGGCCAGGAGTTCGACCTGCGGGTCAGCCGGGAACAGATCCCAGAATCGAGGATCGTCGGCCTGGAAGGGGCTGGAACTGGTCATCGCGATCAAGATGCTGGCGAGCATCCGTTTAGTCCTCGGGCTCTTCGTAGATCTTCTTGATCGTCTCGTCCACCGACTCCCGCACTTCTGGTTGTGGGACGTAGGTCGGTCGAGCCGGTCGAGAAGAGAAGGCTCCGGTCAGAGCCTTTTCACGAACGTTGAGCCGCATCGCTCGCTCTTCGGCGCCGGGGGCCACTGGCCAGAGGGTGTTGTCGATCCAGTAGCTCTGCAGGAACTCGCTCCAGACCCTCTCGTAGGTTTCCTTTGTCTGTTCGGCAATCCCGGGCCAGTCGAATTCCGTCCGGAGCCGCTTGCGGGCAGCGGTCTGCATCTGGGCCGCGTGCTTTGGATCGCGCAGGACCTTGAGAACGGCCCAAGCGAGGCTCTCGGGATTCCCGGCGAAGTGGAGGGTGCCCGTCTGATCGTGCAAGACAACTTCCCGCAGACCTCCGGCATCACTGGCGACTACGGCGGCGCCGGCGGCCATGCCCTCTAGGGCGACGATCCCAAACGGCTCATACAAGGAAGGGAAGACGGCGACGTCGGCCACGCGGTAGACCTGGTGCAGCGAGCGATTGGCCATGAAGCCAGTGAAGAGGACCTTTTCTTGGAGCCCGTACCACCGAACGAATTTCTCGAAGTGCTCGCGGTGGCCCCCTCCGACGACCACAAACTTGGTATTCGGTTCCTGGGCCAAAACGGCGCTGGCGGCATTGAGGAGAACATGGATGCCTTTTTCTCGGACGAATCGCCCGACGTACATGACGATCTTCTCTTCGGGGAGGGCGAACTTCTTTCGCCACTCGGCACGCTCGGCCTCGGTCCACTCGAATTCAAACTTATCGGCATCCACGCCGTTGTAGATAACGTCGATCTTGTCCACTGGAGTGTTGAAGTATTGGTGGACCTCACTCTTCATGAACTGGCTGCAGACGATCACGCGCCAGGCTTCATAGGTCAGCCAGTACTCCTGCTCATGGATGTACTTTTGGAGATCGTTATGGATCCCCCGGTTGCGCCCCTGCTCGGTCGCGTGGATGGTGGCCACGATGGGTAGCTGGTACTCATATTTGAGTTCGCGGGCCGAGTCGAGCGAGAGCCAGTCGTGGGCGTGGAAGATCGTGGGTTGTCCGCCGGGGCGCCAGTCTTCGAGTAGTTTACGGACGCGCAGGTCGGTCGCCTTGTTGAGGAGTTGGATCTCGTGGACGAAGTTATCCGGTTCTTTCTCCAGATGGACGCGGTGGACGTGGACGCCGCTGGCCTCGGTCTCTTCGTCGGGAGCATTGGGGGTTGCCTTGGTCACGACGTGGACTTCGATGCCGAGCTTGACGAGTTCCTTGCTGAGGTCGTAGACGTGGGGACTAATCCCTCCCACAATTCGGGGTGGGTATTCCCACGAGAGCATCACGACGCGCATCACGCTCAGAGTTTTACCTGCTGGGGTCTTCCGTTGCCTTGACGACCGGCCGAGGCGGAGCGCCCTAAGGCCGGGGCGTTCGCACTCGGTCCTCTTCGGGGCAGAGTTGAATTGCCACTCTTTCGCTACTCGTGGCGATATAGAGGCGGTCATTGGCCAGGGCCATCGGTCCCGAGGCAGGATATCGCCAGTCGACCTCCTTCGTCTGTCGATTCAGGGCGATGGTCTGCCCCGACCCGGCGGTGCCACTCAAGAAGATGTGAGAACGAGTCACCAGCATGTGGGCTGGGATGATGTCGTCAAAAGTCACCTCCCAGTTAGTCGCCAACGTGATGGGGTTGAGGGACAGAACCTTGCGAAATCCGAGCGAAAAGACCTCGTTTCCATCCAGCGCGATTTCGTTCCGGGCCGCGAAGCCGGGGAAGACTGGGACCTTGGCCGCGATGGTTCCGTTAAGCAGGTTCAGCCGCAGGACCTCGCCTCGGCGGGCTGCATAGGCGCTCCCGGTTGGGGTCACGATCATCGGCGTCCCCATCGTGCCCGAGGAAAAAGGATTGCTTGCATCGACCGCTGTCGTGGTGGCCACTCCTTCTGGGCTGATTCGTTGAAGTCGATTGGTGAAGACCCAAACCCAAGCCGAAAACTGCCCTGCGGTCCATTCGCCGTAATCGGGGATCTCGGCATTGATCCACTGGAACGTTCCGTCGGGGTTGTATCGGGTGATCCCACCCACGAATCCAGAGGGGAAGTACATCGTCGTGCCGACCGCGGTCCCGGCAAAGTAGTCTTGGTTCTGAGCCGGGTGCGTTCGGTCCCAGAGCACCAATCCCGAGGCAGGATCCAGGGCTTGGATACGGTTTCCACCAAAGTCCTTGGATTGGTAGTAGAGCCGCCCATGGGCCAATGTGGGCTGGTGAACAGTGAGAACGGAGGTCCGAGGGGTCGCCCATTGAAGGTCTCCGGTTTTGACTTGAACGGCGTCAATACGAGGCGCAAGACTGCGATATGAAAAATAGACCAACGATCCGCTGACGATCGGTTGGTTGGGATTGAAGGAGCTGAACAGAATCGGTTTGCGCCAAAGCTCGCTCGCCCTCGATAGATCATAGACTTGAGGCGTAAAGTTCGTTCGAGCGTAGTTGCCAGCTTGCGTGGTCCAAGCCTGCGGATAGCTGGACGCAGCCAACGAAGCGATTCCCAAAAAGACAAGACCATGCATCACTCGCATGGCCCTTATCTTACTCAGTCCAAATCGAGATCATGGAGCAGACGTGGATTTTGCCGCCACTCTTCACGCACTTTTACGTGGATCTCTAGGAAGACCGGAGCCCCGATTAGAGCTTCGATTTCGGCTCGTGCCTCGCTTCCAATGGTCTTCAACATCCCGCCCTGCTTTCCGATGAGGATCGCCTTTTGGCCTTCCTTTTCGGCCACCAGACTCATGATGATGTGGACCCTTCCATCTTCCTTTTCGTCCCATACATCGACGACGGCGGCCACCGCGTAGGGAAGCTCTTGCTTTGTGTGAGCAATCGCCTTCTCGCGAACCAATTCGGCTGCAATGCGCCGCATCGGCTGATCGGTGATCATTTCTTCCGGAAAGACGGGCTCTCCCTCCGGCAACCTGCTCACGACGAGTTCAAGGAGCTTGTCCAAATTCTCGCCTCGATCCAGCCGGGTGAGCATGTATTCCTTGGTGCCCAAGAGTTCGCAGTAAGCATCGACGTTCTCGACCACAAACTCCGCCTTGAGCAGATCCATCTTGTTGAGACAGAGCAGGACACCGTTGGATCCAGGGTTCTCCTCGGCATGTGGATACTTCCAGGTCCGTTCGAGCATGGTTGCAATCATCTGGTCTTCCTCATTCGGAGGACGACTGGCGTCGGCCATGTAAAGAACCAAATCGACATCGGCCAAAGACGCTCGGGCCTCCTCGTTCATGAACCGTCCCAGCTTGGTGTGGGGTTCATGGATTCCAGGCGTATCGACCAGGGCGAGCTGGTAGCGGGGCTCCGTCCGGACGCCGAGGACTCTCCGCCGGGTGGTTTGCCGCCGAGATCCCACGATGGTCACCTTCTGACCGACGACGGCATTCACAAGGGTCGATTTTCCCACGTTCGGCTTGCCGATGAGGGCCACGATTCCGGTGCGATGGCTTCCCACTATTCTCGCTTCCTAAACATCACGTTGACGCTGGCGGCGGCGGGATCACCGAACCGTTCGCCGGCGATCTCGGGACCGCCGTTGCGCTCCTTGCCGTTGCGTCGTCGTCGTCGGCGGCGGCCGCTGGTCTTGCTATCGCCTGGCTTATCGAGGTCGGCGAGACCTTCGGGGGCTTCGATCTCGAACTGGCTTGGCTTGAGGAGCAGGTCATCGGCCATCTCGTCCGTCCAGGTCTCCTCCATCCATTCGCCGAGCTTCATGATCGGAACGTCGAAGCTCAGGTCCTCGATGCGAACGGTGTTCTCGGGCCGGGTCGGAAGCTCTGTCACGGTGGCGAGATCGTCCATGTCCCGACCAAGAGCGGCTTCGAGGTCACCCTTTGCTCCGACCATGAAGCAATTCGTGCTTCCGTTGAGCGCATTGAACCGAAGATGGGTCGCGTCCATGGCCGCCCATTCTTGGCCCGCGACATCATACGCGGCCCACTTGTCGGGAAGCGTGATCGTCCTTGGCCCGGGATTGGCGCAGTGAATCGTGAGGTAGGGAGGTCGGACGTGGACCACGTCGTCGTGATAGTTCCAGGCTTGGACGCCCGCCATTTGGCCGAGTGCTCGGAAGAACGCTGGGGTCACGACCGCTTCACCCAGGAAGACGGACTTCCATCGCCCGTTGGCGTCCTCGGGGTCGGAAAACTCGCGAACAACGAAGCTGGGCAAGCCCGTTTGGCTGTATTCGCCGAGCACCAAACCGTCTTCTGGGATGGCGAAGTAGCTCGGTTCGAGTTGGCCACCGTCGGCCAGGATCCGCTCGGGAAGGGCCTCGCACAGGGGATGCCGCCGGTTGAGCATGGTTGTTCCCGACTTGCAGGCAAAGGGCTGGGGCTTGAGCGCGATTCCGGTGGCCTCGCGCACTCGCTCCAGCGACTCTCGTCCGGAATCGAAGAGTCCGGCGGCGTACATCCAGAAGAGGACCTTGCCGTCTCGCTGAAGGCGGGTCCGGATCGCGGTCCGAACTTCGGGGCGGATGTCCCAGGCGTTGACGAAGACGTGGAGCTTGCAGTCGGGGAAGCGCTCGCGGTGAGCAAGGTCGCTCAAAAGATAGAACCCAGCGCTGAGTCCACTCCGCAGGATTGCCTCCCGGACGTTCTGGACCAGCAAAGTAAAGGCTTGTTGGTCGGCCAGGTAGGCCAGAGATCGCTCGTCGATAAAGACGGCCACATCCGGATCGCGCGCAGGTGCGCCGTATCGGCGGACGAGGGACTCTCGAACCAAGCCGGCGCGCTCCCAGATTCCTGGAGAGGCCAACCAGCCGTTGCCCCAGAGGTCCATCCAGCTGACGCCAGCGCCGTGTGCTAGGGCAGCCCCGGCTCCACGCCACTGCACGCTATCGAGCGCTTGAGGCGTCCGGATCACGGGGTTGAAGTCATCTGGCTCGGGGCGGGTGCCCATCGAGGTCTTGAAGTCTTCTTCGCTGATATACAGCTTGCCGTTTAGTACGATGCTGTCGATCGGGCACGGGAAGGGGCAGGTTCCGCCAGGTTCACGGTTCTTGTAGCTCGGGGGACCGGCGACGATATCGACTTCGGGGGTGCGGAGCAACTTACCGAGCGAAAGGTGACCGCTCGCGGCGTGCGACCACTCGAAGGTGTAGCCATACGAGACTCCAACGAGGAAGTAACCCTCACTTGCCTTTTTGGCTTGATAAGCGAGGTCTTGGATCCGCTCGCAGGTGACATCGCTGATGAAGAGATGATAATCCACCCACCGGCGCGCTTTGCGTCCGGTGAGCACAAAATCTTCGGACGGGCGCTTGTCGAGCGGGGGAATCTCAAGCGTCTCGAAGGACGCACGGCCGTCGAACCAACTCGCCCGGAGGGCGACCACGTCGTTGCGGTATCGGGTGCGGAGCCACTGCCGGAACTTGTGAGTTGCGGCCGGACTGGTGTCGTAGCCCTGCTGGCTTCCCATGAACCACTCGCCGCGCTCGAGATGAAGACCCAAGATGCGCTTGTCACGGTCGATCGAACGGAGCTGCTGGGTGAACTTGACAAGGCATTCGCTGGCGATCCCCCAGAATCCATCGTCGGCGACGCTCGGTTCGCCCTGTTCTCCCTCGGCGGTTCGGTACCGGGCTTGGGGATGCTTGCTGGCCCAGTTGTCGGGAGCGGTGAAGACAACACGGAAGAGAACAAGGGCCTCGGGATCAATCTCCAGAGTCTTTTTGAGCAAATAGCCGGCAAAGGCCACGCTGTCCATGACGGCGGAGGGGTTGACCTCAAGCTCGACGTAGTGCCAAAAGACGTGGATGCCCTGGTCGGCAGCCATCCGGATCTGTTCGAAGGCGTTTTGTGCCCGGTCTTCGTCGGTCGCATTGACGAAGAAGAAGATCGGCGCAATGGCTCGCTGATCGCGAACGATCGTCGCGATTCCTTCTCTCAGCACGACCTGTGGAGCGTCTCCTGGGATTGCAATCGGCTCACGAATCGGCGCGGGAGGCGGAGCCGGGGGTTCGGGTCGCTTGAATTCGGGGCGCGGTTCGGGTCGGGGCTCAGGCTTCTTGACCGGTTCGGGCTTTGCCAATGCGTCGGCGGCCGAGATCGGCTTTTCGCCGCGTTGCCCTTTGCCCTTTCGCGGGACAAGCTTGGAGGTTTGAGCCTTCTCTTCGGTCTTGTTACTTCGCCATTCGAGGATGACCAGATCCCCATCACCGACGATTTGCACGGGTTGGGTCGCGGGTTCCTCGACGGGTTCGGGGGTTGGCTCGAGAGTCGGCGCTGCGCCACTGCGCGGGCGGAATTCCACCACGATACGGCCCTCGGGGTCGGACCATGCAGACGCACTCGGATTCTTGGAACTTGCCTTACGGGCGGGCTTGGCCGCGGGCTTAATTTCGGCGACTTCAGTTCGAGGGGCCGGAGTCCGTCGGGACCGAGTCGAAGGCTTCGCCTCCACTGCCGGGGCCACTTCGGGTTGAGTTTGAGGTTCCGTGGCCTTCTTTCGAGTCCGGGTCGAGGGTTTCTTGGTCTCGATCGGAGTCGGTTCAGGTTGGATCTCGGCTTCGGCAGGCTTTTTTCGGGTCCTGGTTGGCTTAGCCGGAGCGGGGGTCGTGATTTCAGCAGGGCTGTCGGTCTTTTTCTTTCGCATGTGTTTCGCTTTGTTGCGCTTCGAGCCAGTTGGCGAGCGCGGTGGGATGAGTGAAAATCGTGTCGGGGGCTTCGGCTTCTAGGTCCGCGTGACGGCCTGCCCCATAGGTGACGGCAATCGTGGCGGCGCCTGCCGATGTGCCACACCGGATGTCATAGATACTGTCGCCGATCATGACGGCCTCTGCCGGATCCACGCCGAGCATCTGGCAGGCCAGGAGAGCGGGATCGGCAAAGGGCTTGGGTCGCGGAGCGTCGTCGGCAGTGACGACTGGGATCGGGCGAAGCATCGGGGCAACGGCCCAGAATTCTTCGATTTCAAGTCGATTCTTGCTGGTGACCATGGCGACCGGAAACCCTCCAACGTGGAGCTTTACGGCTGCTTCAACCGGATCGACAAAGAGCTTGGCCCGGTGTTGGTGGGCGGCAAATCGTCCAATCGCGAAGTCCATCCTCTCGGACAAAGAGCTGGGGTGGTGCTCAAGCCCGAAGAGGTTCATCTGGTCGAACAGTGGCCTTCCGATGAGGGAACGGATGTCGTCATCAGACGGAGCATTTCCCAGAAAGTTCTGGTAGCTCTCGCGCAGGCCTAGCAAGATCACCTCGGTGCTATCCGCAAGGGTCCCGTCCACGTCCAAAAGAATGGCGCGGATGGACATGGATTCAAGGCGCCCCAGCATTACTGCCAATTATGGCTGATCTTCCTCGTCCGAATCGCCACTTTCGGGCTTCATCATCGGGAAGAGTAGAACTTGCCGGACGGTTTCGGCTCCGGTGAGCATCATCGCCATTCGGTCGATGCCGATTCCGCAGCCTCCTGTGGGTGGCATTCCGCACTCCAAGGCGTAGAGAAAATCTTCATCCATCGGGTGGGCTTCGTCATCTCCTGCCTCGCGCTGGGCCAGCTGATCGTGGAAGCGTTCGCGCTGGTCGATCGGGTCATTGATCTCGCTGAAGGCGTTGCAAACTTCCTTACCGCGGATGTAGCCCTCGAAGCGCCGCGTGAAGCCGGGGCGGTTCGGATCCTTCTTGGCGAGCGGTGAGGTTTCGAGTGGGTAGCCAATGAGGAACGTCGGCTGAATGAGATCTTCCTCGACGAAGACTTCCAGCAACTTTTCGATCAATCCTCCGAGGTGATCCTCCTTCTGAAGATCAATCCGCTTGCCATTCTTGGGATTGACGACGATTTGCCCGCCAAGTGCGGTCTTAAGGGTCGCGAGATCACCCAAACTTTGAACTGGGATCGATGCCTTCTCGGCAATTGTTGCGAGGAGATCAAGGCGCTGCCAATCCGGACCAAAGTCGATCTCGACCTCACCGGCGACGACCTTGGTCGCCCCAAAGACTTCGAGTGCGACGTAGCGGAACATCTCCTCGACCAACTTCATGATGTCTTCGAGGTTGCTATACGCTTCGTAAAATTCGAGAAGTGTGAATTCGGGGTTGTGCCGATTGCTGACACCTTCGTTACGGAAGACTCGGCCAAGTTCATAAACTTTGGGCACGTCTCCGCAGATGATCCGCTTGAGATAGAGTTCTAGGCTGATCCGCAGCTTGACCTCAAGATCGTAGGCGTTATAGTGCGTCAGGAAGGGACGAGCTGCGGCTCCACCAGCCTCCAATTGCAGGAGTGGGGTTTCGACCTCCAAGTATCCACGGCCATCAAGGAAGCGTCGCACTGCGGCCACAATCCGCATCCGGTCGAGGAGAAGTTTACGAGAATCGGGGTTGCAGATAAGGTCCAGGTGTCGGTGGCGGAATCGGACCTCATTATCACTCAAGCCGTACCAGCGTTCCCCATCTTTCTCCTTACCAAAAGGCAAGTTATGAAACGCCTTGCTGAGCGGTGTCAACGTCGAGACATAGATGGACTTCTCACCCGTTTTGGTGATGAAGAGCTTGCCCTCGACGCCAAGGTGGTCACCGATATCTAGAAGCTGGGCAACTTCCCAAGCTGTTTCACCCACGTCGTCCTTTCGGATATAGAGTTGGATCTTCGTTTCTCCATCACTCAAGTGGGTGAACATCGCTTTCCCCATGACTCGAATCGCCACGATTCGGCCCGCAAAGCTTACGGGTTTATCCTCCACATAGTTGTCAAGCAACTCCTTGGCGGATTCGGTGGTTTCGAACCGCTCTATGGCATAAGGATCCGCGCCAAGTTCTCGGAGTCGCGCCAACTTTTCTAGGCGCTGATGGAATAGGGAAGTCTCTTCCGACATGCGGGAGGGAGTGTACCAAAAGGAATTTGGTCCTGCTCACGAAACGAGAACAGGACCAAATTGATGGGTCGGGGTGGGCTTACTTGCCGACGCAGCTGCCGCAGTCCTTCTTCGCGCCGTCGACGATCATTCCGCCTTCGGTCGAAGCGAGCGCCTTGGCGATGGTCGGCGGGACGAGGACGTTGTCGATGACGTGGATGGTGCCGTTGCTAGCGCCGATGTCGGTCTTGGTGACCTGGGTCTTGCCATTCAGGAGGACCTTGCCGCCCTTGACGGCGATGGTGACCTTTTCACCTTGGACGGTCTTAGCGTCCTTGAGCTTGACGACGTCCTTAGCAAGAACGTTGCCGGCCACGACGTGATAAGTCAACACGGCCTTCAGAGCTTCCTTGTCGTTACCCAGAGCTTCGAGAGTAGCCTTGGGGACCTTCTTGAAAGCAGCGTCGGTCGGAGCGAAGACGGTGAACGGGCCCTTGCCCTTCAGAACGTCGACGAGTCCAGCTTGGCCGAGGAGGCTGGCCAGAGTCTTGAATTGACCGGCTCCAACCGCGGTGTCAACGATGTCTTTTTTCGGGGCCAGCGCGATGCTGGCGAGGGCGGTCGCGGCCACGACGCCGACGACCAAGAGAGTTTTTCGGAATTTCATAGAGTTTGCTCGCTTCAACCCTGGTGGGGCTGTCAGGCGAAACTACTGGACGACCCTACAGCGAAGTTCCTGAAATATTATTTTATAGTGATATTTGCGCAGATCGTCACAAGGATGACCGTATCAGGATAATAAGGCCGTGTCGAGCGTTCTGCAGTGGGATGTCGATCTGTTTCGAGCGATCCATTTGGCTCGAAGTCCTGGGCTCGATTGGGTGTTCTGGATTCTCAACACCAGTGGTCTCGGCTGGATCCAGGCGGGAGCGATCCTGCTTTGGGGCTGGCGGTGGCCGGAACATCGAGCCGTAGCTCGTCTGGTTTTTTGGGGCGGGGTTCTGTGCGGGCTGCTCCGTCTGCCCCTGATGAGTCTGGCCGATCGAATGCGCCCGAGCAACTACGAATGGGCCTTTCCGATGGAAGAAGTCTTCGGCCGGTCGAGCTTTCCTAGCGGGCACACTTCCACCTCCTTTGCGATCGGCTTTGTTCTGTGGCTTGCTTGGCGAGGAACGCCGCGCGAAAAATGGTCCTGGCTGGTCCTGCTCTGGGCACTCGGCGTTGGGGTGGCCCGCATTTATGCCGGGGTCCACTATCCAACGGATGTCCTCGGGGGGGCTAGTTGGGGGGCAATTTCGGCCGGGATTATTTGGTTACTGGCTCCACGACTCCGAATCGACCCATCGCCCGAAACTTCTCGTACCGATGCTTCTTGATGGCCTCCGGGGTGAGCGGTAGAAGCTCCTTGAGACCCTTCTCTATGGCGGACCCGACGAGCTTCGCAGCCTCGGCGGCGTTGCGGTGGGCTCCGCCGAAGGGCTCGGGCACGATCTCGTCGATCAATCCCAGTTCAAGGGCATAGTCGGCGGTGAGCTTGAGAGCTTGGCTCGCTTCGGGACCTCGCTCGGGAGCGCGCCACAGGATCGCGGCGCATCCCTCGGGGGGGATCACACTGTAGACCGAATGCTCGAGCATCAGGACGCGATTGGCCACACCGATTCCGATCGCCCCGCCGCTACCACCTTCCCCGATCACCACCGAGAGGATCGGCGTCCGGACGCCGAACATGGCTAGCATCCCGGCGGCAATGGCCTCGCTGATGCCCCTGGATTCGCTTTCAGGACCCGGGTCGGCGGCCGGGGTGTCGATAAACGTAATGACCGGGAGGCGGAACCGATCGGCCATCTCGAAGAGGCGGACGGCCTTTCGGTAGCCTTCAGGCTTGCTCATCGCAAAGTTGCGGAGGTTTCTTTCGGGGATGGTGCGACCCTTCTGGTGACCTACCACCATCACAGGTTGACCGCGAAACTTGGCTGGTCCTCCGATGATGGCGTTGTCGGTTCCAAAGCGTCGGTCGCCCTGGAGTTCGGTGAAATCGGTCATCAGTTCGCTGATGTAGTCGAGCGTATAGGGCCGGGGCTCTGCGCGTGCGACCAAGACTTTCTCCCAGGGGGATAAGTTTTGGTACTTCTGCTCAATGTAGCGATCCCGTCGCTTCTCAAACTCCCGGATGCGGGCGTCCAGCTTTGAGCGTTCTTCCCCGGTGGAGTTCTCCGCCAGCTTGGCGAGCTTTGCGAGGCCGTCGTCGAGGTCCAAGAGAGGACGCTCCCATTCCTTCCAACTCTTAGGCAGACTCAAGTTGACCTCCGAGGGTGCTGGTCAGGGCGATCAGCGCATCGCGCATGTCGCGGCGGGGAACGATGCGGTCGATCATCCCATGTTTGAGATGATATTCCGCAGTTTGAAAGTCGTCGGGAGCCTTCACTACCTGGGCTTGCTTACTGACCCGGGCTCCGGCGAAGCCGATGAGCGCTTTGGGTTCGGCCAAGATGACGTCCGCAACGCTCGCGTAGCTCGCCAGGACCCCGGCCATGGTCGGATCGGTAAAGACCGCGATGAACGGCACACCCTCGGCTCGGCAACGCTCCACTGCGGCCGTGGTCTTGGCCATCTGCATCAGGCTGAGCAGTCCTTCCTGCATTCGGGCACCTCCACTCGCGCAGAAGACGATCGCGGGGACCCGGGTCTCACATCCACGCTCAAGCGTCCGGGTGACCTTTTCACCTGCAACTGAGCCCATCGAACCCCCCATAAAGCTGAAGTCGGCCACAGCAATGCTGACCTTCCGACCCTCGAGGGTGGCAAAGCCGCTCAGGATTCCATCGTTTCGGCCGCTCTTTTGGATCGCCGACCCCAGCTTGTCGCCGTAGTCCGGGAAGCTCAGGGTGTCGAGGCTCTGAAGCTCTTGATCGCGTTCTTCAAAGGAGTCCGGATCAAAGGTCCAGGTGATCCTTTGCCGAGCAGTGAGGCGATGGTGGTGCGAGCAGTGCGGGCAGACGAGCAGGTTCGCTTCCAGTTCTCGCTTGAAGAGGGTCTTCTTGCAATTGCTGCACTGGGTAAAGGCGTCCGAAAGGGCCGAACCGCTGGACTTCCCGCCGAGTCGCATAACAGGCAGGATACCTAAGCCTTTTTCCGTAGAATAGCGTTGTGGAAGCGCGTCCCTCTGGGTGTGTGTTTGGAGTCGAGACCGAATTTGGATGCCTCGTTCTCGATGAAGCTGTTGGCGAACCCGATCAGGTCGTCGAAAAGATTAAGGATACGGTCTTTTATGATATGAAAGTCGGGGTCCTTGATCTCCATGCCCGGGATGAGGTCTTTGAGCCTGCCCAGAGCGGAGGCTTTCTGATCAACGGCGGACGACTTTACATTGATGCGGTTGGGTCCCACCTCGAATATGCCACCGCTGAGTGTCGGAGCATCAAAGATCTGATCGCCAGTGACCGGGCGGGCCAGCGAATCATCAATCAGGCTATCCGGGAGCTGGGCCTTCAAGACTCGGTCAGCGTCTACAACAACTCGGTCGATCACTTTGGCGGGCACACCTTTGGGTGCCACGAGAACTATCTCGTCCGGATGGAGGAGGACTACTTTTCGACCCGGGTCACCGACCTCATCACCTTCTTGGTCACGAGGCAGATCTTTGCTGGCGTGGGAAGGGTAGGGGGGCATATCCTCAGCTCGAATGGACGCAAGCCAAGCTTCGAGGAGATGGCGGCCAACCCAATTGATTACGTCTGGGTGAGCCAGGTCTACGGAGTCGATCCTGACCCCGAAGTGGAGTTTCAGCTTAGCCAGCGGGCCGATCACATCCTCAAGGGAGTGGCGAGTCGGGTGCGCTTCAATCGGGCGATTATCAATCCCAAGTGGGAGCACTTCTATAGCCACGACCAAATGCAGCGGCTGCACCTGCTCTTTGGAGAAAGCAACCAGAGCGAATACGCCTATGCCCTCAAGATCGGAACGACCAGGCTGGTGTTGAGGTTAATCGACCTCGACGCGGTCCCGACTTGGACCCGGCTGGCCCATCCGCTGCTGGCGCTCCGACAGATTAGTCGGGACCGGGACTACCGATGGCGGGTGGTGCTGGCCGATGGCGGTACGAGCGATGCGGTCTCGATCCAGCGGGCCTTTCTGGAGGCAACGGAGCGCTTCCGCGGCGAAGATTCTGAGACCGACTGGGTTCTTGACGAGTGGGCGAGGACCCTTGATGGTTTGGCAAGCGACCCGCTGGCGCTCGGTGATCGTCTTGATTGGGTGGCAAAGTTCCACATCGTCAACGCCTACCGAGAGGAAATGGGGTCGGATTGGAGCGACGATGCCCTGCATTCTGTGGATCTGGAGTACCACAACATCGATCCAGAATCAAGCCTCTTCCATGCTCTCGACATGAAGCGCTATGTGGGCGATCTGGATATTCTCGACGCGATGACCGATGCCCCGCAGGACACTCGGGCCCATGGCCGGAGCGTCCTCATCCGCAAGATCCTCAAGCGTCGCAGTAGCAAATTCTATGTGGTGGATTGGAATGCGGTCGCGATGGATCGCTACCGGATTATCGACCTCGATGATCCGCTGGAGCCCTATGCCGGGCTGGCGGATGAAGAGGCCTGAGCGAGCTGGATCAAGTCGCGCGGGGGCAAGAACTTGACGTCTTCGCGAACGGTCTCTAGAATCTTGACCGGAGTCCCGGGCTGGTCCTTGATCAATTCGCCGATGATGTCTTCGACCAAGCTTTCGGGTGTGCTGGCCCCGCTTGTGATACCGACGGTGGGGAAGTCTGTCTTCCAATTCGGTTGAATCTGATCGGGAGTGAGGATTAGGTGACTCTCGGCCCCCAGGGATTCGGCAACTTCGCGCAGTCGGTTGCTGTTGCTGCTGGTGGTCGAACCCACCACTAGGACGAGGTCACACTGCTCGGCGAGGGCTCGCACAGCCATTTGTCGGTTGGTCGTGGCGTAGCAGATGTCTTCCTTCTTCGGGGTTTCCAGATGCGGAAATCTTTCCTTGAGGACTTCCATCGTGGCCTGGACCTCATCGACGCTGAGGGTGGTCTGGGTGAGGACGGCCAGCTTTTCGTAGTGGGGAATGTCGAGTCGTTGGGCGTCGATCGGGTTCTCGACGAGGGTCATGCGACCCGGTGCCTCGCCCATGGTTCCTTCGGCCTCGACATGACCGGCGTGACCGATGTAGATGAAGTGGTAATCCTTGGCGGCAAAGTGCTTTGCCTCGTTGTGAACCTTGGTGACCAAGGGGCAAGTGGCATCGATCACCTGCAGACCGCGTGATTTGGCATCGGATCGGACCTGGGGAGAGACCCCATGCGCGCTGAAGACGACTGGCATCCCTTCGGGAATCTCATTGACGTCTTCGACAAAGATGACTCCGCGCTCTTCGAAGCTCCTCACGACCCATTCGTTGTGGACGATCGCGTGTCGAACGTAGACGGGTGCGCCATGAATCTTGAGCGCAAGGTCGACAACCTCGATCGCAAATGCGACTCCGGCACAGAAACCTCGAGGGGCAGCTAGGATGACTTCGTTCACAGAGAAATTCTACCGTCCAGATTCAAGCCCAAAGGCCCGGTGAGCCTTATCTCACCGGGCTATTTGGCGTCCGTTTGTCTATTTCGCCAGTTCTGCTCAGGGAATTGAGCGACCTTGCGATTTACTTGCGGCGTCGCTTGGCAACCAGAGCTGCACCGAGTCCGAGGACGGCCAGGGTGGCAGGCTCGGGAACCGGAGCGGTGTTGATCGACTGGTTGACGATGGCGACGGCAGCCAAATCAAGTGCCAGAGTCTCCGGAGCGTTCAACTCGAAGGACTTGAGCACGCGGACATACTGAACTTGTCGCGACAGACTGATGGTGCCGGAGAAGAAGGAACCCGTGGAAGAGTCGAAAAGGTGACTGATCGTTCCGATTGGGGCGCCGATCGTCACGTTGTTGACCGGGTCAAGCTCCCAGACAGTTTCGGTGAACGTGACGGTTCCGCTTCCGAGGGTCGGGGCACCGAGGCTGACCACTGCACCAATCGAGAGCAGGAGTGCGCCGGCATCCGCGTTGTACTGGATGTTCAGCTCTCCGCTTCGGAGCGGGCTTGCGTCGCCAACAATTGCGTTGGGGGTAGTAAAGCTGATCGAGTTACCGATGGCTTCGTGATCCGCGTCCGTGCTGAGCGGCGGGAATGAGTAGACGATATTGCTGAAGGTGACCGCTTGCGAGAAAGCAGCCGCCAGTGCGAGGGCGATGACGCCGGACGTTTTCTTCAGATGCATTTTTGAACTCCTTTGCAGAAACTGCAAGAATAGAATCAGACCTCTCTATTCTAGAACACAAAGAGCGATTCTAGACCTAGCAATGATGCTAGTATTGTAGAATCTTCCTGACGATTGAGTGAGATCAAACACCTATGCCCCTGCAGAGAAGCTCTGCAGGGGCGGAGAGTTTCCGATCGCTCAGTTGAGTTGAGCTATTAGGCGCTCTTTCGGCGTCGGCGTGCCATGAAGGCAACGCCTGCACCGAGCGCAGCGATGGTAGCCGGCTCGGGGACGACCTTGACCGACTGGTTGACCGTTTGGATACCAGCAAGATCAAAGGCGCTGGAGTCCGGAGCGAAGAGCGTGAACGCCTTCTTGGCTCGGAGGCTGGTCACTTGTCGGCTCAGGTTGATTTGACCGGCGAAGATGGGGGAAGTCGTGCTGTCGAAAACGTGGCTGATGGTTCCGATCGGACCACCGACTTCGTTTCCGTTGGAGTCAAGCTCGAACACCATTTCGGTGAAGAGAACCTTGCCGCTACCCAGAGCAGCTGCGCCAAGATTGACGAAAGCAGTCACCGCGAAGGCGTTGACGCCACTGTTGGCATCGTACTGGATGTTGACGTTAGCAGCTCGGAGGAGCAGCGAATCGCCGACCAGTGCATCGGGGAACATGAAGGTGATAGCGTTCCCGAGCGGAGTAACGCTCGGATTCGAGAAGCTTGCGGGCTTGCCGATAACGATATTCGAAAAAGTGACGGCTTGCGAAGCGACGGCGACGCTACCAAAAACGATCAGAAAGGCGATCTTTTTCATTAGGCTCTCCTTTGAGGTGAATCAATGCACCATAGTGCACGGCACTTCACCTGGGAACATTGTATAGTCTTGCGCGCAGGAATACACACGGCAAAACTACCAGTATTTGCCAGTTGAACCTAAAGAAACCCAGGATCCGAACTCGGACCCCAGGTTCCAATTTTTTACGAGCGCTCGTTAGGCGCGTCGTCGGCGGGCGATGGCCGCCAGTCCCAGGGCAAGTGCGGTCACCGTAGCCGGTTCGGGCACCACCGCGGTCGACTGGTTGATAATGCCAACGCTGGCAAAGTCAAGACCTGCGGTGTTGTCTGGAGCAGCAAGCGTGAAGGCCTTCTTGACCCGGATTCGGTTGACCTGCTTGGTCAGGACAGCCGCACCCGAGAAGGTTTGAGCGCTGCTGGAGGTGAAGTTGTTGGTCAGCAGGCCGATCGGACCGCCGACTTCGTTGCCGACATTATCGAGTTCGAAGACTTGCTCGATAAAGAGCACCGTGCCGGCCCCAAACGTGTTGACGCTGATATTGGCCAACACGCTGGAGAAGAACAAGCCCGACGGCGCTTGAGCGTCGTATTGCATGTTCATCGTGCCAGGGGTTCCGAAAGAGTCAGCGACGATCGCACTTGGGGTGAAGAAGCTAATCGAGTTGCCGAAGGTGTTGAAGGACGAACCGGCCATAAGCGGTCCTCCTCCCAAAACGACATTGCTGAATGTGACAGCCTTCGATGAAGCAACCGTGATGACGGCCGCGATGAGCAGCAGATTTCTGATTTTCAAAATGTCCTCTCCCTAAAAAGGAAACAAATGTGGCATGAGCGCCACTGGTAATGATATACGACCTCCTCCTTCCAGATGCACAGCAAAAGTACTGTGTTTCATGGCTCGGGTGTCACAAAGATCTGATTCTGTTGTTCAGCGGGAGACCGCGTGATGAATTTTCCGAATCTCCTCCCGAGAGAGGGCACGGGAATTCCCAGGCTCAAGGTCACCCAACGAGATAGGGCCGATGGACCACCGAATGAGCCTGAGGGTCGGGTGTCCAACCGCGGCCGTCATTCTGCGTACCTGGCGATTGCGTCCCTCTCGGATGGTCAGCTCAATCCAGCTAGTGGGGCGTTTGAATTCAGGTCCGAGATCACGACCGGGAAGTCGAGCAAGAGGAGGGGGCGCGATCGAGATTGCCTTTGCCGGGGCGGTTAGCCCGTCGCTCAACCTTAGCCCTTGGTTCATCCGGTCCAGGTCTTCCTGACTCGGAGTACCCTCGACCATCACCAGATACGTCTTGGGGAGGTGAAAGCGGGGGTGGCTTATCCGCGCCTGAAGAGAGCCATCGTTGCTGAGGATGAGGAGGCCCTCGCTGTCCTTGTCCAGCCTCCCGCATGGGTAGATGTCAGGGGTCGAGACGTAGTCTGCCAAAGTCGAAACGTCCTCTGGCCCAGTGAACTGGCAGAGGACGTCGTACGGCTTGTAGAAGGCGATCGCGATCTTAGGCAAAAGGATAGGTGGGCAGCGTGTACTTGAGCGGCTTATCCGACCGGTATCCAAGTTCGTATTCGGCTTGGACAATCGTATGAATCTCGTGCGTGCCTTCGTAGATCATCGCCCCGCGGCTGTTGCGGAAGTAGCGCTCCACCGGGAACTCGTCGCTATAGCCATAGGCACCATGGATCTCGACCGCCTTGTTGGCGGCATCGAAGGCGGCTTCGCAGTTCACCCATTTGGCCATCGAGCACTCGCGGGTATGCCGCAGGCCGACGTTCTTCATCCAGCCGACTTGGTAGTAGAGAAGGCGTCCCACGTCACGACCCTTTACCATGCTCGCGATCATCTGCTGGACGAGCTGCTTCCGCCCGATCGGTTCGCCTTGGACAGTTCGGTCGTTGGCGTACTTGTTGCAGGCATCAAGGCAAGCGGTAATGATGCCCACCGCTCCGGCGGCCACGGTATAGCGCCCGTGATCCAAAGCGCTCATGGCGACCTTGAAGCCATCGCCTTCGTCGCCCAGTCGGTTCGAAACCGGCACGCGAACATTGTCGAAGAAGATCTGCCCCGTGTTGCCTGCGCGGACCCCTAGCTTGCCCTTGAGCGGACGACTACTGAATCCCTCCAAGTTCCTCGGGACAATCAAGGCCACGTAGTTGGGTTTATCGGCCGGGGCATCCGCCGTCCGAGCGATGACGAGGAATTGGTCGGCGTAGTCGGCAAGGCTGATCCAAGTCTTCTCACCGTTCAGGATGTAGTGGTCACCGTCGCGACGGACGTTGGTTCGAAGGCTCGATGCGTCACTCCCGGCATTGGGCTCGGTGAGTCCAAATGCACCGACGAGCTTTCCTGTTGCGAGACCTGGGAGCCACTCTTCTTTCTGCGCATCGGTGCCCCATTGCATCAGGGTCATCGAGTGGAGGCCGCTGTGGACGCTCATCACGACGCGGGCGGTGCTGTCGGCTCGTTCCAGCTCTTCGCAGACGATCCCGAGCGAGATGTAGTCGCTGTCGGTCCCGCCGTACTTCGCAGGGATGGCCATCCCCAAAAACCCGGCCTCTCCCATTTTCTTCAAGAGATCCTTGTCGGAGACGTGTTCGCGATCTCTTTCTGCCAGACCGGGCAAAACGCAAGTCTGACCGAATTTGTAGGCCGATTCGCGAATCAGCTCATGCTCTTGAGAAAGTGAGAAATCCATATTGAGAGTCTACCGTCACTCACTCTACGGTATCGGCAGATGGACGCCTCGGTTCGATGCCTCCTAAACCAACGACCGCAAAGTTGAGTTCTTAAGGATCCCTTAACATGATGTGCGCTAAGCTAGGGCATGGAAGGAAAAGAGTCGAATCTCATGCTGAATCGACGTCAGGTGCTGGTAGGCGGCATGGTCGCCGGGGCCAGCTTGGTGGGTCTTAAGTCGCTGATGGCCCGAACTGAACTCGGCGCCAACGAGTGGAGCCGCGAAGCTGCCCAGGCCAAGGGTGGCTATGGACCCCTGAAGAAGAAGCGATCGAAGAACACGGGAGACCTGATCCTGAGCTTGCCTGAAGGTTTCGAGTACACCGTCTTCGGCCGAACCGGAGACAAGATGTCGGACGGGCGGGCGACCCCGAATATGCATGACGGAATGGCCGCCTTCCAAGTCGGCGATGAGATTCGACTGGTCCGAAATCACGAAGTTCGAAGTCAGCCCGGAACTTCGATTGCTCCAGCGGACGTCAGCTATGACCCCACTGCTGGAGGCGGAACCACCACCCTCGTGGTCGATCCAAAGACCCGCGAATTGGTGCGCGATTGGGTCAGCCTCAGCGGAACCTTGGTCAACTGCGCAGGCGGTCCGACCCCGTGGGGAAGTTGGATCACTTGTGAAGAAACCGTCGCAGGCCAGAACGTCGGCCAGGTCTATCACAAGGACGATCGAAAGGTCGGCGGCTACCAAAAGGCCCACGGCTATTGCTTCGATGTCCCGGCCGACGCCGATGGCCCGGTCAAGCCTGTCGCCCTGCACGAGATGGGGCGCTTCGTCCACGAGGCCATCGCCATCGACCCCAAAACCGGAGTCGTGTATGAGACCGAAGACGAGGGCCAAGCCGGCTTTTACCGCTTCATCCCGAATGAGAAGGGCAACATGGCCAAGGGAGGCAAGCTCCAGATGATGCGGGTCGTCGGCAAAGAGCGCTTTGACACGCGAACGGATCAGAAGGTCATGAAGCCGATGAAGGTGGAGTGGGTGGACATCAAGAACCCCGACCCCAGCGACGCCGGAACCGTGAAGCAGCCGGTCTTCAATGAGGGACTCGGCAACGGATGTGCAATCTTTGCCCGCTTGGAGGGGTGCTGGTACGGCGATGGTTACATCTATCTCAACAGCACGAACGGCGGAGACAAAAAGCTCGGCCAGATTTGGCGCTACGAACCCCTTCCGGATGGCAGCGGTGAACTGGTCTTGCTCTATGAGTCCAATAGTGTCCAAGAGCTTGATGCACCCGACAACATCTGCGTATCGCCGCGAGGCGGCTTGGTGATCTGTGAAGACGGAGACGGCCAGAACAAGCTCCGAGGTCTGACGCGCGACGGAAAGATTTTCGAGTTCGCGGCCAACGAGATGAACGATAGCGAACTCGCCGGAAGCTGCTTCAGTCCCGATGGCAAGACTCTCTTCGTGAACATTCAGTCGCCTGGACTCACCCTCGCCATCTGGGGACCCTGGGAAAAAGGCGCTCTTTAGAGCCTCAACCTCAGAAATAGGAAGAGCGGGACCAGGCAAGAAGCTCGGTCCCGCTCGTTATTTCGGAGCAGATGAATCAGTAGTTGATGTCGACTTCGACTTCTCGGCCTGTCTCGCTGCTCTTGTAGAGCGCATCGAAGACCGCGTTGAGGATCAATCCGTTCTCGCCCGGGACCGGGGAGGGATCGTTGTTCTGGATCGCCTTGACAAAGGCTTGAACTTCGGCCGTATGGTCGGAATCCACCTTCGGAAGCTTCTGGGGATTGAGCTCGAAGTACTGCTGGTCAATCTCCTTGAAGATTCGAACAGGGCTACCCGAGGACCACTTTCGAACGATCGCTCCGGCCTTGGTGCCATAGAGCTGGGTCTCAAACGGGTCATCTTCCATGTTGGCCATGAAGGAGCTCTCGAGCGTGACCACCGCGCCGTTATCGAACCGAATCATGCCGACGGCAAAGTCTTCGACCGTGAACTTCTTTCGGTCGAACTCGCCCCAGAAGTTCGCGTTCTTCTCATCTTTGGCCAGCACGTCCCAGGTCTTTCCGGTGGCGACCACGGGCTTGGGATATCCCATCAAGAAAAGCGTGAGGTCAAGGATGTGGACCCCGATATCGATCAGTGGGCCCCCGCCTTGCTTTTCTTTGTCGATAAAGACTCCCCAGTGGGGCACGCCTCGACGTCGCAGGGCCTTGGCGCGCGCATAGTAGATGTCCCCCATGTTGCCGTTATCGATGAACTGCTTGAGGAAGCGACCTTCGCTGCTGAAGCGCATTTGGAGCGCGACTTGGAGAATCTTGCCACTGTCCTTAGCGGCTCGGCACATCTTCTTGGCCTCTTCGGCATTCATCGCCAGGGGCTTTTCGCAGAGGACGTGCTTGCCGGCATGGAGGGCGTCGATCGTCGGCTGCATGTGATACGCATTGGGGGTCGTCACCGAGACCGCGTCGATTTCAGGATCCGCGAGGAGCTCGTGGTAGTCAGTGGTCGTTCTCGCGATGGAGAACTTGTCGGCGGCTTGGGCCAAGGTCTCGGGATTGACGTCACAAGCGGCGACGATTTCACAGTCATCGGGCATGGAGAGATAGCCCGGAACGTGGGCATTTTGCGCGATTCCTCCGGCGCCAATCAGCCCTATTTTAAGTTTTTTTGCCATTTCGAATTCCTTCTCGGCAGGCGGGTGGCAGGATTGCTTCTCGGCCAGGATGGTGGGGCCTAAGCCTCAGGCTGGCAGAGCCGATTCTCCGGTGACGAACTTGCCAGCGACTCCTCCGATTCTTCAAGGTTACCAATTTCGGCGGGGGCTTCGGGGGCCGCGTGGCGGACGGCATACAAGGTGCCCACCGTGGCCAGGATCGCCAAGACGCTCCAGAAAATGGCCGGAGAAATCTCTTGCACCTGGAACAGCGGCGTGCCTCCCTTTTGGAGTGTGTGAGCGCCGTAATTGTGGGCTGCCATGAAGCTCAACTTCACTCCAACCCATCCAACCAGAAGGTAGGCGACATGGTCCAACGCAGGGAAGCGTTCCAAGAGTCGGACAAAGTATCCCGCCGCAAATCGCAACGCCACCACTCCGATGATCGCCCCGAAGTAGACCACCCAGATTTTCTCCTGGCTCTTGACCATCGCGACCCCGGCAAGGACGCTATCGACGGCGAAGGCGATATCGGTCATTTCGACCGCGACGACGGTCGCCCAGAAACCAGTCTCGAGCTCGCGAGCCCGTCCCTGACCGTCGGAGTGACGCAGGAAGTGCTTTACCGGCAACCAGAGTAGATAGGCCGCGCCGACGGCCTGCAACCACCACAAGGCCATGATCGTGCGGGCAAAGAGGATCGCCACCAAACGGAACACGAAAGCACCGCCAAGTCCGTAGAGGAGGGCCTTTTGTTGGAGCTTTCTCGGAAGATGCTTGACCATGATGGCCAAGACGAGGGCGTTGTCGGCGGAGAGGAGGACCTCCAAGAGGACGAGAACACCAATAACCGCGACATCTCCGGTCTGAAAACTTTGACCCCACATGCAAGCTACGACCCAGACTCAAAACTTGAGTCCAAGTCTGAAGTTTGCCATAATTTGAGGAAGAGTCATCGCCCGAGAGCGATGCCACTAGATCCTATGCCGACGTACGTTTACGAATGCAAGACCTGCGAGAAGACCTTTGAGGTCGAGCAGCGCATCACTGCCGACCCCCTGACCGACTGCGACTGTGGAGCCAACGGGAGCCTGAAGAGGCTCATCCAACCCACCGCAGTGATGTTCAAGGGAAGCGGATTCTTCGTCAACGACGCTGCCCCCGCAAGCTCTGCGAGCAACCCCGGAGAAAGTTGCTCTGGCAATCCGACCAGCTGCCAGCGGTGCTCCGACCCAGTGTCCTCGGAATAACCGCACCCTTACCAGGGTCCGTCGAATTGGGACCTCGCGAAAATACAACAAAAAATCGCAATCAATTTTGCGATTTGTGTCGTATGATGTTAGGCAGTCTGAATTCTAGCGAACTTTTCCACATTGTCGGAGGTCTTACCCTGGCGCCCTGTGACCGACGGTCTTTCATCATCGTCCAATCAACGGTACCAAGCCCACCGTTCTGCCAAAGTTGCCGGAACCGACTCGTCAATAATGTCTGATTGGCTGAGGTTTGTACGAGAAAATGCACCTTTGAACTCAAAGTGAGCGTAGAAACGTCACGAACGGACTCCACTCAGACGGATAACTTGAGGCTCACGAAGGAATCGTGGGCGTCTGAGGCGAACTGATTCTTTCGGTCGCCCCACATCTGGAGGAATTGAACACATCCATATGTCTTTAGGAAACGGTTTACAAACTACGGCCCGACGGGGCAAGCCCATTACGGTGCGCAGCGCAAGCCGCGCCCCGTTCAGCCAGGCTGCAACTCATGCCCTTGTCGATGACCTGGGGGTGGAACCGGCAGAAGACGATCTGTTAGAGTTGGCCGACGAAGAGGCCGAGGCTGACGACGTAGTTGCGCAGCAAGGCCACGAAGACTCGGAAGAGCTCGAAATGTGGATGCGGCAGACCCGCCGCGCCCACCTGCTGACCCCGGCCCAAGAAGAAGACCTCGCCAAAAAGGTGCAGGCTCGAGACTTGGCCGAAGCAGGAAAGCTCAAGGAACTTGCCAAACTGCTCAACCGAGCCGACGAGTTCGACGAGTTCGAACTGAAGTACATCGTAAAACAAGGGATCGAAGCAAAGGCTCATTTGATCGAGTCCAACCTTCGCCTCGTGGTCTCCATCGCGAAAAAGTACAACGCACGGGGCATCCCCTTGGCCGACCTTATTCAAGAAGGAAATCTGGGCCTGATTCGCGCGGTCGAAAAGTTCGACTGGCGGAAGGGTTTCCGATTCTCGACCTACGCCACTTGGTGGATTCGACGGGCCATCGCTCGGGCGATCATCAACCAAGGCCGGACGATTCGGATCCCCGTTTACGTGGCCGAGTTGATCAACAAGGTCATGAAGACGGCAAACTCGCTGCAACAAGAACTGCATCGAGAGCCGACGCCGGATGAGGTTGCCGCCAAGGTGCAGATGTCACCGGACCGCGTGCAAGAAATGATGCGCGTGGCCGTAGAGCCGTTGTCGCTGGAAACTCCGGTGGGTGAAAAAGACAATAGCTCGATCGGAGACTTCATCCCGTCCAACAACATGCCGACCCCCGGCGACGTCACCTGGACGCTCATCCGAAGGGAAGAGATCGACGGCATCCTCGGTCGACTCACGAACCGGGAGCGCGACGTCGTTCGACTTCGGTTTGGCCTGGACGATGGACGCTCGCGAACTCTTGAAGAAGTCGGATCGGCGCTGAACGTCACCCGAGAGCGAGTTCGTCAGATCGAACTCCGAGCGATGAAGAAGCTCCGCCACATCGGCACCGAGCTGACGTCGCAAGGGTTTGCGATCACGCCGTCTCCGAACTAAGTCACTGGTCGTACACGAAACAAGTCAGCCCCGAGGTCGCAAAGACTTCGGGGCTGATTTACTTGCAAAGGGCTGAACTAGATGCGGCGAGTTTCGACCCGCGTCGACTGCTTGCTCTTGAATCCGCCGCCGCCCTGGCCCATTTCCAGGCTCATGTTGGTGTCTGCGGTGGCGCTGGAGTTCACGAGGAGGCCAGAGGCAAGGTTAATCCGGGCGGTTCCGTCGATGCTCACCGACATCTTCATGTTGCCGGGCGCGCCTTTGGTCGACGGGGAGGCACTGCTGGTGATCTTGAAAACCCCAACGCGATCGGCTCCTGACCCTTCGATGGCTTGGAGCCGGATCGTCACAGGAATCGGCTCGAGCCCCATTCCCATGCCGGGTCCGCCTCGGCCCATTGCGGTGAGATCTAGGCTGTTGGTCCACGACTCTCCGACCCGAACCGGTCGTTGAGGAAAGGTGACTCCGTTGAACCCGAGGGCGTCGACAAGGTTGCTCGTGTTGGGCTTATCTGCGTCCGACTTGGCCTTCCCCAGTGAGTCGTAGTCCACAGTGAACTTCTCGCCTTTCTTGGGGTTCCCGTCGGCCATCATCTGCTTGATCATGTTGCCGCCCTCCCCCTTGACGTCAGTTTTGCTAGAGAGGATGGTAGTTTCAGAGGTGAAGCCGTTCTTATCTGCGCGGGTGATTCGTACCGTCTGATCGACCGAATAGACCACCTCGATGGGGCCCTTCGTGTTCATCATTCCGCCGAGATCGACCGTCATGTTAAGGGACATCCGGTACTTGGCGCTAGCCCCTTTGGTCGGAGTGTAGCGGAGGATTGTTTGGCCCTCGGTCGGCCGTGGAGTCGGAGGTTCCGGTCTAGGTCCCGGGCCGCCTTCGGGCAGAGGACCGGGGTTGGGGGGCGACTCACCAGGCCCGCTGGGCATTCCCGGATCGGTCGGAGGTTCGGGCATCGAGCCGGGTTCGCTGGAGACTGGCGCGTTGGGGTCCCCAGGATTGGGCCCTGCGGGCATCCCGTCTGGAGTCGCGCCGGTCATCGGGCTTGCCGGTGCAGATCCTGCGCCCGGTTGGCCCGATTGCTCGGCAAACTGCCGTCCCGGCTGCTTTTCTGGTGGCAGGCCAATTCCTCCGGCCCGTTCCTGATAGCCACATCCAGCGGCCAATACCACCGCCATCCCGGCCAATACCACGATCTTCTTCGGCAACGTTGTCATCGCTCTTAGATCATTATGGACGCACGAGACCGGTGGTTTATTCCAGCCCGTGATCCGAGTGCTCTTCAAAACGAAATCGGAGCCCACCACACTGGGCAGGCTCCGAAATCAAGCTCTTTTCGCCAAGAGGTGATTAGGCGTCGGCGTAGAGATAGAACTCGTACGGATGCGGTCGGAGGTCGATCGCATCGCACTCGTGCAAGAGCTTGTACTCGATGTAGGTCTCGATCAGGTCCTTGGTGAAGACGTCGCCCTTGAGCAGGAACTCGTGGTCGGCTTCGAGCGCGGCCAAGGTGGCGCGCAGCGAACCCGGAGTCTGCGGGATGTCCTTCTTCTCTTCGGCGGGAAGCTCGTAGAGGTCCTTGTCGATCGGCTTGGCCGGTTCGATCCGGTTCTGGATTCCATCGAGGCCCGCCATCAGACACGCGGGGAAGGCGAGGTACGGGTTTGCGGTCGGGTCTGGAGCGCGGAACTCGACTCGCTTGGCCTTCGGCGACTTGCTAGTCATCGGGATGCGGATACAGGCCGATCGGTTGCGGCTACTGTACATCAGGTTGATCGGTGCTTCGTAGCCCGGGACCAATCGGCGGTAGCTGTTGGTCGTTGGGGCGCAGAAGGCGAGCAGGGCCGGAGCGTGCTTCAGCAGTCCGCCGATGTACCAGCGAGCATTGTCGCTCAATCCGGCGTAACCGGCTTCGTCGTACATCAGGGGTTCGCCGTTCTTCCAGAGCGACATGTGGATGTGCATCCCACTACCGTTGTCGCCAAAGACCGGCTTCGGCATGAAGGTGGCGGTGAGGCCATATTGGGCGGCTACATTTCGCACGACGTACTTGTACTTCTGAAGCTTGTCGGCCATGGTGAGCAGGGTGTCAAATCGCATGTCGATTTCACACTGACCGGCGGCGGCGACTTCGTGGTGGTGCATCTCGACGTGGATCCCGACGTCGAAGAGCTTCATCATCATGTCGTTGCGAACGTCTTGGAGCTTATCGTTGGGCGAACAAGGGAAGTACCCACCCTTCGGCCGCATCGTATAGCCCAGCGAACTCTCGGCTCCGCTGTTCCAGTAGGCCTCTTCGCTGTCGACTTCGAAGAACGAGCCCTTGGCGTGGTTATCGTAGCGGAGCTTGTCGAACAGGAAGAACTCGGCTTCGGGGCCAAAGAAGGCGGTATCGGCGATCCCGGTGGCGCGCAGGTATTGCTCAGCCTTCCGCGAAACGTAGCGGGGGTCGCGGCTATAGCGCTCGCGGGTGATCGGGTCCTCGATATCGCAGATGATGACCGCGGTCACATAGTCGCTGAAGGGGTCGATGAAGACCGAAGCCGGATCCGGGACCAGCAACATGTCCGATTCGTTGATCGCCTGGAACCCTCGGATCGACGATCCATCGAAGGCTAAGCCCTCTTCAAAGACGTCGGCATCAAAATCTTGGGCGGGGATCGTGAAGTGGTGCCACATCCCGAAGAGGTCGGTGAATCGAATATCGACTAATTGGGCCTTCGATTCGGAGATCAGCTTAAGCGCATCTGCTGGGGTCATCGTGTTTCTGCTCCTCGTAACCTACTCTGGGCTTTTACCCGGCCCAAAACAAAAACGCCGGTGACACGAAGGCCACGATCGGCGTCATTGCGGGGGACTGACCTCTTTGTCAAACCGTCCTTCATTATCGCAGTGTTAAGGCGAATTTTGCTAGAAGCCCCCATTTGCGGACGAAACTTTCTCGCCGGGCCGGGTTCAGACCGCGTCCACGACGGTACCGTTCGGAAACTCGACCCGGTCGCCGGGACGGATCTTTCGGCCGCGGCGGTTGTCGGGTTCACCATTGATCAGGGCCGAGTTGTCGGCCAGCCAAGCCTTCGCTTCGCCCCCGGTCTGGATGACGTCGGCGACCTTGAGCAGTTGGCCAAGAGTGATGTATTCCTCTCGAAGCTTGACCTGGATGGGGGTCGAACTCGCCGCTCCGGGCAGAGTCCCCTGGGCTTGCTCAGGGGACGAGGGCGCGGCTTTGGGCGGAGCGGCGAGCATCTGCTGGAGCCACTCAGTCACCGAAGCAAGGACCTTTCCCCGGTGGCTGACCGCGTGCTTTTCGTCTGCCGTCAGAGTCGCCATCGTGCGGCCGTTCTCTCGGACGACGAAGATCGGATCGTAGCCAAATCCTCCCTCTCCTTCCATGGTAAGTCCGATGTGGCCCTCACAGATCCCTTCAAAAGCCTCGGTCTTCGTCTCTGGACGGGCAATCGCCACCCAACACCGGAACCGCGCCGTGCGAGCCTCACCCTCTAGGCCAGTCATGCGATCCAGGATGATGCCCATCTTCGTCGGGAACGGGGTCTCTTCACCGGCAAACCGCTTGCTATAGAGTCCCGGCTCTCCGCCCAGGGCGTCGATCTCGAGCCCTGCATCGTCGGCGACGGAGGGGAGACCCGTTGCCCGGCAAGCACTTTCGGCCTTGATCCGCGCATTTTCCTCATAGGTCGTTCCCGTCTCCTCGGGCTCTGGGGCCTCGGGAAAGTCCGCCAGGGTCAACCATTCCACGCCCGGCAAAGCCCGGGAGAGAATGGTGAGCATCTCTCCCGCCTTCTTGCGGTTATGGGTGGCGATCACGATCCGGTTCATCAGATACCGAGGGCTTCGCGTTGCATCTCATGCAATTGGACGATGCCCTTCTTCGCCAGTGCCAACATCCGTCCCAGTGCCTCAGCGCTAAACGGGTCGGCTTCGGCAGTGCCCTGGATCTCCACAAACTTCCCGCTACCGGTCATTACGACGTTCATGTCGGTCTGCGCCTGGCTGTCTTCTTCGTAGTTCAGGTCCAAGAGCTCCTGGTTCCTGACGATTCCGACCGAGATCGCAGCGATCGGTTCCTTCAGGAGAATTCGCTGGATCATCCGTTTCTTGATCATCCACTCCATCGCCTGGTAAGTCGCGACATAGGCGGCTGTGATGCTCGCGGTTCGGGTTCCTCCGTCTGCGCGGAGGGCATCGCAGTCCAGGGTAATCGTTCGTTCGCCCATGGCCTCGACATCCACGACAGCCCGCATGGCGCGGCCGATCAGGCGTTGGATCTCGAGCGAGCGCCCGTTGGCTCCGCGATTCGAGTCTCGCTGGTTCCGGTCACGTCCGGATCGCGGCAACATCGCGTACTCCGCCGTCACCCAGCCCTTGCCTTGGCCCTTCATGAAGGTAGGAACGCGGTCTTCCACGGTGGCGGTGACGAGCATGTGGGTGTCACCCATTTGGATCAAGCAAGAACCTTCGGCATATTTCGCGAATCCAGGTTCCAGAGTGACGGGGCGGAGCTGATCCGCTTGGCGTCCATCGTTACGCATACTTTAGTGGAGCGTACCTACTTCCGCTGGATCGCGAGGGCAACTGCACACGCGGCCGCGGTATCGACTCGGAGGACACGGGGTCCGAGTGTCACTCCTCGATCCCCAATCTTTTTGACTTCCGTGCGGGACCAGCCGCCCTCGGGGCCAATCACCAAGACCACCGGGGCCCCCGCCGGGGGGAGGGCCTCGGCCAGGCTCTTCGGAATGGCTTCAAGCTCACTCAAGACGAGGACTTCCGGGCCGGCAAGTTCGAGAGCTTCTTCGAGACCTTTCAGGAGCTTGATCCGAGGAAGCCGGGTCCTAAAGCTCACCTCCGCCGCTTCACGAGCGATCTTCTCCAGACGGCGGATGCGGTCCTCGGTCTTTTTGGCATCCCAACGGACGACGGTCCGCTCGGTGGGGAAGAGCCAAAACTCCTGCACTCCCATCTCGGTCCCCATCCGAACGACTTCGTCGAGTTTGTCGGGCTTTGGCAAGGCTTGGGCAAGAATCACCGGGTTGTTGGCCTCTGTCGATTCCTGGACCTTCTCCTCCACGACGGCCCGGCGACCGTCGAGTCGACATCGCCAGACCGACGATCCGTCATTGGGCAAGACGACCACTTCATCGCCAGTACCCAGTCGCAAAACCTTTCGGAACTTGTCGATCTCTTCCGTCGGGAGTTCGATGACTTCTTCGTCGGGTTCGAGCCCGAGGACAAAGCAGCGGGGAAGGGACCTTAGCGGAGGAACCGTGCCGCGATCCATTGATCCTCTTGTTCGTGGGTTTGCAGGACGAATCCCACCCGCTCGGCGGCGGCCAAGACGTCAGGCCAGTTTTGGTCGATGATCCCGCTCACCAACCACGTCCCTCCAGGCCGAACCACGCTCGCCGCTTCGGGACTTAGATGGATGAGGGCCGCCGAGATAATGTTGCTCAGGACGATATCAGCCTTGATGTCGACCTCATAGGGTTCGAATCCCTTTCCGACAAAGAACTCGACCTCGACTCCGTTGCGGGCTGCATTTTCTTCGGCCGTCTCGACGCTGGCCTTCTCGATGTCGTTGCCCCGAACCCGGGCCGCTCCCAGCATCACGGCTCCGACGCTAAGGATTCCGCTACCGCACCCAACATCGATCACGTCCTTACCTGCAAAGTCCACGCCTTCCATCAAGGCCAAGCACATCCGCGTCGTCGGATGATCGCCAGTTCCAAAGGCTTGCCCTGGGTCCAAAACTAGGACCCGGTCCTCGGGCTGAGCCTCGAACTCCTCCCAGGTCGGCCGGACAATCCAGCCCTTACCGATCCGGCGGGGCTTGAAGAAACTCTTCCAAACGGCATCCCAATCTTGCTCGGGTTCCTCGGCCACCTCGACTTGGACGGCGCCAAACTCCTTCAGCCGTTCGGTTAATCGGGCAAGCGTTTCGAGCTCGGGTTGGTAGGCATAGCCACCGATGGTGGGCGGTTTGTCGGTTTGAACCGTCCCGTTGAGTCCTTCCGATTCGAAGATCTCGTCCCACGCCGACCAGTCGGGCGGAACGCTCGGGAGCGTGGCAGTGATTCGGGTCCAGGTCCGGCTCATCCCTTCCTCTTTTTGAAAAGTCCGCCCAGCAGGGAGGTATCTCCGTCGCCTTGGGGATCCCGTTCACCCCTAAGAGCCGCCAAGTCGCGGATCAACTTGATCTCCGCTTCGCTCAGCTTGGTCGGGACCACCACTTGGATCTGAACGTAGAGATCGCCTCGGGGGCCGCCGCGCAGGGGAGGAAGGCCCAGACCCTTCACTCGGAGCTCTGTTCCAGGTTGGGTTCCCGGCGGGATCGTCACTTCGACCTCCTCCGCCACGCCGTCGATCTTAACCGTGTCCCCGAGCGCGGCCTGGGCAAAGCTGATTTCCAGGGCGGTTCGGACGTGGATCCCGTCTCGCAAGAAGCGGTCATCGGCGGAGATATCGACCTCCACGTAGAGGTCGCCATTGGATCCTTGACCCAAGCCTTCGCCTCCACGGCCTTGGAAGCGAATGCTCATTCCGTCCTCGACCCCGGCCGGAACGTCGACCGCGAGTTCCTCCTGGGTCAGCACCAGCTTGCGGCCCTTGCAGGTGCGGCAGGGATCCTTGATGATCACGCCTTCGCCGCGGCAACCGGGACAGGTGGTACTCGTCCGGACCTGGCCGAGAAAGGTCTGCTGAATTCTGGTCACGGAGCCGGTGCCGTTGCACTGAGGGCAGGTCTCGGGGGCTTTTCCGCCTTCGACTCCTGTCCCGCTACAACTTCCACAGCGTTTGGGCCGGTCGTATCGAATCTGCTTGGAGACCCCGGCGACCACATCGCGAAGGTCGAGTTCAACCCGTGCCTTCAGGTCTTGGCCATCGACGCCGTTGCGTCGTCGTTGCTGGGTACCTCCACCGAAGAAGGTTTCGAAGATATCACCGAGGTCGAACCCTTGGCCGCCGAAGAAATCACCGGGGCCACCGGCCGGACCGTCGGTCGATCCAAACTGGTCATACCGGGCACGTTTCTCCTCGTCGCTCAGGATATCGTGCGCGGCACTGATCTCCTTGAAGCGTTCTTCGGCCTCTTGGTTTCCGGGATTGACGTCAGGGTGATATTGTCGGGCCAGTCGCCGGTAGGCCGCTTTGATCTCTTGCGGACTTGCCTGGCGACTGACGCCGAGGACCTCGTAGAGGTCTTTTGCCATATCTTAGACTTCGGACTCGCCTTCTTCCGCGCCCTCTTCCTGATCGGCGAGTTCATTGAGGGACATCGTGTCGTCCGACTCAGGAGCCACCACGTCTTCTTCGGCATCATCGCCGAGGATGTCCAGCAGGGACCCAGCGGCGCCATCGGCGGCCAGTTCCTCTTCGTGGTCATCGCCTTCGTCGAGAGTGGCAACGAGTTCGACTTCGACATCGTCGAGTCCAGGCAAGAGCATGCCGAGTTCGGCCGGGCGAGGACCGTCGAGGTGGAGATCCACATCGACGTCGAGAGGAGTGCGCTCCAGCTCTTCGGTTGGCAGCACTGGCTTGATCTTGCCAGCAGCGATCTCGGCCATCGCAATGGTCAGGGGATGATTCGATTCGGTGCGGATGAGCGGGGGCGCGCCCTCCTTGAGTTGTTTGGCGCGCTTGGCGGCAAGGTTAGAAAGGACAAACTTGCCTTCCGCGAAGCTGCTGAGTACATCTGCCTCGGGCAGACGGATTCCATCGGTGGATGCCATGGGAACTTCCTAGGATACCCGGCATAGTGCTGAGATGCAATCCTAATGGTGACAAGTTTCGCCAAGTTGATCCGTCTCCAGAAGCCAGATGGGTTCGCTCGAGCTTGTTCAACAGAACCTGACCTCGCCGATGGTCCTCTGCTTTGCCCTCGGGGCGATCGCGAGGTTCATCAAGAGCGATCTCAGCCTCCCAAAAGGGGCCTACCAGGTCCTTGCGATCTACCTCCTTTTGGCCATTGGCCTCAAAGGTGGGGTAGCGCTGAGCAAGGTGTCTCTGGCCGAGATCGTGCTCCCTCTCGTCGGGACGGTCGTACTCGGTTCTTTGATCCCGGTGATGATCTTCTTTGTTTGCCGTGGCCTCGGGCGGCTGGATGCTGTCAATTCCAGCGCGATCGCGGCCCACTACGGCAGCGTTTCGGCCGTGACGTTCATCGCCTGTCTCACCTTTCTCGATGGGATTTCGGCCAGTTACGAGGGGTTTGCCTCGGCATTGGTGGCGATCATGGAGATCCCCGGGATCGTCGTCGCGCTCTTGCTCGGGCACCGGGTCGCGGGGCGAAGTTCAGGCATGAAAGAGGCGCTCCACGAGATCATCACGGGAAAGAGCATCATCTTGCTCGCCGGGGGCATGATCGTCGGATTCGCCACTGGTGCCAAGGGTTATGGGCTAGTGGAACCCTTCTTTGTGCAACCGTTCCAAGGCGCCCTCTGCTTGTTCATGCTCGATATGGGCTTGCTCGCCGCCGACCGATTGAGCGAGGTGCGCAAGGTCGGGGCCTTCATCGTCGGGCTGGGCGTTCTCGCTCCTCTGCTCCTTGGGGCGTTGGGAGTCTTCACTGGGATGGCCGTTGGGCTCAGTGTGGGCGGGGCCGCGATCTTGGGCACCCTCGCCGCTAGCGCAAGCTACATCGCCGCTCCGGCCGCCGTGCGAGTTGCACTTCCCGAAGCCAATCCGAGCCTCTATCTGACCGCCGCAGTGGGGATCACCTTCCCGTTCAACCTCGCTCTGGGCATCCCGATCTATCACGCGATGTCGGTCGCACTCCACCGCTAGGCTCCGGTATCCTGCTTTGTTAACATGGGCAATTCGATCACCATGGGCCCACAAGGGCTCGTCGTTCCGAACGATCCGATCATTCCATTCATCGAGGGGGACGGCACCGGTCCCGACATTTGGCGCGCGAGCGTCGCCGTTCTCGACGCGGCTGTGGCCAAGGCCTACGGCGGCGAACGGAAGATCGAATGGAAGGAGGTTCTGGCCGGCGAAAAGGCCTTCAACCAAACCGGGAACTGGCTTCCCGACGAAACTCTCGAAGACTTCAAGAGCTACTTGGTTGGGATCAAGGGTCCCCTCACGACTCCGGTCGGCGGCGGAATTCGGTCTCTGAACGTCGCCCTTCGGCAGATCTTGGACCTGTATGTCTGTCTGCGCCCAGTCCGCTGGTTTACGGGCGTTCCCAGCCCGGTGAAGGATCCGGGGGCCGTCGATATGGTGATCTTCCGCGAGAACACCGAGGACATCTACGCCGGGATCGAATTCGCCGGTGGGACCCCAGAGGCCAAAAAGGTCCTTGACTTCTTCGCGGCCGAGTTTCCGAAGGAGTTTGGCAAGATCCGCTATGGCACCACCGAAAAGGTCGCGGGCTGGAATGCTCAACTCGAAGGCATCGGGATGCCGAGTCGCGAGGCAACCCTAGAGGTTGGTCTCGGACTCAAGCCCGTCAGCTACCACGGCACCGAGCGGCTGGTCCACAGCGCGATTGAGTACGCCATCGCGAACAATCTTCCCAGTGTCACCCTCGTCCACAAGGGCAACATCATGAAGTTCACGGAAGGGGGCTTCCGAGATTGGGGCTATCGCGTCGCGAAGGAGTTCTTCGGCGCGGTCGAGCTCGACGGCGGGCCCTGGCACGTGATCCCCGAGGGCAAGCGGGGAGCCGGGATCGTCATCAAGGATGCGATCGCCGACGCCTTCTTGCAACAGATCTTGCTCCGACCGAAGGAGTACTCGGTGATCGCGACTTTGAACCTCAACGGGGACTACGTGAGCGACGCCCTTGCCGCCCAAGTTGGCGGAATCGGGATCGCTCCCGGTGGCAACCTGAACTACGTCAGCGGCCACGCGATCTTTGAAGCCACCCACGGCACCGCGCCCAAATATGCGGGTCAGGACAAGGTCAACCCCTGCTCCGTGATCCTCAGCGGAGAAATGATGTTCCGCTATATGGGCTGGGGCGAGGCCGCCGACCTGATTCTTAAGGGTGTCGAGGGCGCCATCAGCAGCAAGCGAGTCACCTACGACTTCGCCCGCCTGATGGACGGCGCCACCGAGATCAAGTGCAGCGAATTCGGTCAGAACATCATCGATCACATGGGCTGATCGTCGCCCCAGAATCGGCGTATTGGGAATTCGAGCCCGAATGTCCGCGATCACCCAGCTCAAGAGCCTCTTCGCCCAAAAGGGCTGGGAGGCTTTTGACTTTCAGGTCGAAACCTGGGAAGCAATCGACCGAGGGGAGAGCGGCCTCGTTCACTCCGCAACTGGAACAGGAAAAACTCTTGCCGTATGGATGGGACTGCTGGGGCGAGCTCTGAGTGAAACCCCTCCCGGACTCAAAGTTCTCTGGATCACTCCACTCCGTGCCCTCGCCCATGATTCCTTGCACGCACTTGTGCGGGGAGTGGAGGAGATCGGACTGGACTGGCGCGTCGAACTCCGCACCGGCGACACCAGTTCCAACGAAAAGACCAAGCAGGTACGCGACCAACCCGACGCCCTGGTCACGACTCCCGAGAGTCTCTGCCTTCTCCTCAGTCGGCCCGACTCGCAGGACCTCTTCCAAAGTCTCCAAGCCGTCGTCGTGGATGAATGGCATGAACTTCTCAGCACCAAGCGGGGCACCCAGGTCGAACTCTGTCTCAGCCAACTCAGAGCATGGAACCCGGACCTCCAAACCTGGGGCATCAGCGCCACCCTTGGAAATCTCCATCAAGCCATGGAAACTCTCCTTGGATGTGGGTCCGAAGGAAGGCTGATCAGCAGCAACCTCCCCAAAGAGATCGTTGTCGATTGTCTTTTGCCCGAGACGATGGAGCGGTTCCCCTGGGCGGGTCACCTTGGTGACCGAATGCTCCCCCAGGTGATTCAGGCGATCGAGGAGTCGGAGAGCTGCCTGATCTTCACCAACGTCCGGAGTTCCAGCGAGATCTGGCACCAGTCCATCCTCGCTGCGCGTCCCGATTGGGAAGGGCAGATCGGCTTGCACCACGGCTCGCTCGATCGCCAGGTGCGAGAGTCGGTCGAGCTAGGAATCAAGACTGGCCAGCTTCGCGCGGTGGTCTGCACCAGTTCGCTCGATCTGGGGGTGGACTTCTCCCCGGTGGACCGGATCCTCCAGATCGGATCGCCCAAAGGCGTGGCTCGGCTGCTCCAAAGGGCCGGCCGGAGCGGTCACCGCCCTGGAATCCCAAGCCGCGTGACCTGCGTTCCCACCCACGCTCTGGAGCTGGTCGACATCTCTTCGGCCCGCGTCGCAATCGAGAGCGGTCATATCGAGGGGAGGGAAGCCCCTGAAAATCCCCTCGATGTCCTCTGCCAACACCTCGTGACCCTGGCATGCGGAGGTGGATTTAAGCGAGAGGAGACCCTTCGGACTATCCGCCGAGCCACCAGTTACCGCAACCTTAGCGAGTCGGACTTCGATTGGTGCTTGGACTACATCACCCGAGGAGGGGATGCTCTGGCCGCTTATCCCAACTTCAAAAAAGTCGGGGTCCTAAGCGATGGCACCTACCTCGTTCGAGACAAAAAGATCGCCGTCCAACACCGGTTGAACATCGGCACAATCGTCAGCGATGCCAGCGTGAACGTGAGATTCTTGAGTGGAGAGTCGATCGGGACGGTGGAAGAGGGGTTTGTTGCCCGGCTTAAGAAAGGGGACCAGTTTCTCTTTGGTGGGAGATGGCTGGAGTTCGTTCGGCTGAAGGACCTGACGTGCTACGTCACGAAGGCGACCAAACTCAAAGGCGCTGTTCCCCGGTGGGCAGGTGGACGGATGCCGCTGAGTAACGAACTGGCTCGGGCCATCCGACGGACCCTGAGTGCCGTTCGTCAAGGAGTGGTGGAGAGTCCGGAGGTCGCTTGTCTCTTGCCGCTCCTTCGACTCCAGGCCGAGTGGTCCGCCGTGCCCGATGAGGGCGAGATCCTCATCGAGGCGATGGAAAGCCGGGAGGGAAGTCACCTCTATTTCTATCCCATTGAGGGAAGAGCGGTGCACGAAGGAATGGCTGCGCTCTTTGCCTACCGGATGAGCCGAGAGCGAGAGATCACCATGACCACCGCGAGCAACGACTACGGGTTCGAGCTCCTTTCGGACCAGCCTCTCAACTTTAGTCCCGATCTCTTCAGGGCGTTGGTCTCGCGCGACAATCTCCAGGCCGATATCGAAGCCAGTCTCAATGCCGTCGAAATGAGCAAGCGGCAGTTCCGAGAGATTGCCCGGATCGCTGGATTGATCCAGCAGGGCTATCCCGGCAACCAGAGGAGCGTGAAACAGGTGCAGGTTTCGAGCGGATTACTGCACGATGTCTTCGTCCAGTTCGACCCCAAGAACCGGCTCTTGGAACAAAGCCGTAGGGAAGTGCTTGAGCGTCAGTTGGAGCACTCCAGGCTCGGCCGCGCCCTCGACCGCATGGCCGCCTCAAAACTGTTGGTGACGTCGCCGCCCCGCACCACCCCCTTTGGTTTCCCGATGATGGTCGACCGACTGCGCGAGACCGTCAGCAGCGAGAGTGTGGCCAGCCGCATCGAGCGTCTGGTGCAGAGCTACGAACAGGCTTAGTTCGATTCGAGAGGTTCTCGCCGAACAAGTCCAGCGCCAATCGCGCGGCCACGCGTGCCACATTCCGGACGACCAATCACTTCAATGATGGTGGTGCTGTCGGGCAGCTCAGAAAAGCGTTTGCCAACCACTTCGGGATTGATTCGGAGTGCATAGTCATCGTTGTGATGGATGCGAGGGAGGAGCTGGCTGAGTTTCTCGCCGTATCCCATGAGCCGGCAACCCTCGGCCGAAGACACCCACGCGGGCAAGTTCCGAGTGTCGAGGGCGGGGAGAGTCGGCTCTTGGCCGCGGGGAAGTTCCCAGTCCCACAGAGCCCCGTAGAATTCATTGACAGAACGAGTGACTTGAGGACAGGGCCCCATACCGCACTTCGTGTGAACTGGAGCCATAAGGAAAAAGCCGGTCCCACCCAAGAGGAGGATCGAAGTTCCCAAAACGACAAGTCGACGGTGCTTTTGTGTCATGACTCTTCACCTAGTATTCTATTGCAAAGACGTGCCAAATCCAAGCCTTTCAATAGAGTTTTTTGGCGAAGACTTGAATCTCTTGCCCTCAGGAGCCGCCTTTTTGCCGAAGCATCGGCTTCTGGTCGTCAGCGACCTTCACTTGGGAAAGGCCAACGCGATGCGGGCCCGGGGAGCCGCGATCCCCAGTGGGGCCAGCCGCAAGACTCTCGATCACCTCGGCCAAGACCTCCGGCAAACTGGAGCGACCCGGCTCTGGAGTCTCGGCGATCTGTTTCATGCGCAAGAATCCCATCGGGGTGAGCTGCACGACGAGATCCGGCGCTGGACCGAAGAGCATTCGGGCGTCGACTTCGCGACGATCTATGGAAACCACGATCGACGGGCGGGGATCCCGGCCGACTGTGCATTCCGGGTTCTGACTCCGGAAGACGCCATCGGCATTGATTTACACCATGAGCCACCAGACGAAACGACCGTTCCGGGATTTGCCGGCCACCTTCATCCAGCCGTGCGGGTCCAACTGACGCGCTCCGACACTCCGAAGCTCCCGTGCTGGTGGTGGCGAGATCAGCTCTTGGTGTTTCCGGCTTACGGCGAGTTCACCGGGGGCGCCGTCGTCATTCCCGGGCCGAACGACCGTGTCTTTGCTCTGGCCGGAGACCGAGTGCTGGAGATCCCATCGGCTAAATGCCAACCTCAGCCACTGTTCGGCGGCAGAATTCGTTAGACCACGCCAAAAGAATCCAATAAAGTCATAATAGTGATTATCGGAAATAATCGGATGGGGTTGGTTGACGGGTCGGCCACTAGCTCGCGAGCGGCTTGGTGAATCGCTGGATCTCGTGGTCCAGTGCGTCACAGGCGCGGTCGCACAGATCGACCAGCTCTTCGGCAACGGTGCTTCCGCCGCCCGATCCTCGATGGCGACTCCACCATACGGCAAAGGCTCCGAGTCCAGCGCCAACGAGCGCCGCACCCAAAATCCAGCTTCCAGTCTTTGCGGATTGATCTTCGTGCTTCATGTTCCTTACTCTCTTTAGTTGGCTATTCCACATCCGAGGTTCAGGGCCTTGAAAATTCGCCACCGTATATAGTAACTTTATGTCTACATGACTGGTTCCCGTGCGCCTCGAAAGCCGTCCTTGAGCCCCACCAAGATCACAACCTTTCTTGCGTGCCCAGATAAGTTCTATTGGACCTACGTGAGCGATCAGGGCCGGTACTACCTCCGGAGCAAGAGCTATTTCAGCTTTGGGACCACTCTGCACGGTGTTCTGCAACGGTTTCACGACGCCCGGGACCAGGGCGTCCAAACGGTGGACCAAGCGGTAGCCGCCCTCGAGGATTCTTGGATCGAAGCCGGTTATAACACGCCGGGAGAGATGGCCGAGGCTATGGGCGAGGGCAAGGTCATTCTCGAAAACTACATCCAGCGGTTCGAAACCAGCGAACGGGACGCGACCACCATCATGATTGAGCGTCAACTCCGCCGAGATATGGGTGACTTCACCCTCATCGGGCGGCTCGATCGGGTCGATGAACACGCGGATGGCACCATCGAGGTCATCGACTATAAGTCAGGGCGCCAGAGCGTCGAGCCCAGCGACATTGAGTTCGATATCGCCATGAACTGCTACATGCTCCTCCTGCAGCAAGGGTATCCGGAGCGTCCGATTCGCGCCACGATCATCGCTCTCCGTTCGGGAGATTCCGCTAGCGTGGACCTCGATCCTGTCCGGATGGAGGAATTTCGGGCGGATCTCAGCGAGCTCGGCCGCATCATCTTGAATCAGGAATGGGAGGGCCGGGTGCCCGAATACAAGGACCTCTGCCCTTCCTGCGACTTCTTCCCTCTTTGTCAGCGGGCTGGACTCGTAGTCCCGGGCCAGGCTCCCGCCGAATTTGATTTCGGGGGATAGTGCGACCAACAAAAATTCCCAACGCTGCCAAAGCAGCGCCGGGAATCATGAGCAAATTCGCTTCTCGCTTACTTGCGTCGCTTGCGAAGCATGCAGCCCACGCCGATCGCGAGAGCGGTCATGGTTGCAGGCTCGGGGACGACGTTGACTTCGAGGTCATCGAAGAACGCCGAACCTCCGGCAAACTCAGGCTGGAGGAACAGCATGAACAGCGAACCCTTTGCCGTGCCTGCAGGGGCGGGGCCAAGGCTCATGGTCAGCTCATGCCAGACGTCCGGGGTGGTGTTAGCGTTGATGAACAACGATTCCGAAAACGCGAGGTCGTTGTCGCCTGCGTCGCGGTAGATCAACTTGAGCAGAGCCCAGTTCCCACCGCTCATCTTGTCACCGCTGAGGGTCATGCCGTAGCCCTTTGCCGTGGCCGATTGGCCGGGGGCGATGGCGAAGTTTTGGAAGGCTCCGGTGACGTTGAATCCACCGCTGAAGTTGCCGAACATCTTCATTGAGTGGGAGCCGGTTCGGGAAACGTCGACGCTACTCGTGTCCATTTCCCGGTATGCGTTGCCAAACCGGATCCAGTTGCTTGCGTCTGCGCCGTTTCCAAGCTCAAAACTGCCGTTGACGATAGCTGCTTGACTCGCGAGAGCTGCTCCAGTGAGCAACCCGACGGCGAGCATTTTCTTCATCTTGTTGAAAGTCATACTCTCGTTCTCCTTTGAACCAAATTTTGTTTCAGTCGAAACGTTTCTATCCTATCACAACTTCGACTGAACAAGGCTAGTGTAATCGAAAAATGACAAATGTCCAAAACAATCAGGTGAAATTGCGTGTCGCGGATCAAGAATGAATCCCGCCGAGCACCTGGCTCGGCGGGATTTGTGACGCAGGTTTACTTGTCTTCCTTGAAGTCCGCGTCGATCACGTCTTCACCCGAGTTTCCTACCCCGGCTCCGACCTTGTCGCCTTCCGGCTGAGTCGTCGATTGCGATGCCTGGTACATCTTTTCGGCCAGTGCGTGCGACTCACTCTCGAGTTCGGCATAAGCGGTTTGGATCTCGTCGGCGTCATCCGAGGCGACGGCCTTGCGAACGGCGGCAATCTTCTCCTCGACTCGACTTCGATCGGCTTCACTGATCTTATCGCCTTGGTCGCGGAGCATTTTCTCCGTGGAGCCCGCCAGTTGGTCGGCCTTGTTCTTGATCTCGGCCGCCTCGCGGAGCTTTTGATCGGCGTCGCTATTGGCTTCGGCCTCCCGCACCATTCGGTCGATTTCGTCGCGGTTCAGATTGCCTGAACCAGTGATCGTGATCTTCTGCTGGTTGCTGGTGCCCAGATCCTTTGCGCTGACCTGCAGAATCCCGTTGGCGTCGATGTCAAACGTGACCTCGATCTGCGGAACTCGGGCCGGTGCGGGCGGAATCCCGGCCAGGTGGAAGCGGCCAAGACTCTTGTTGTCTCGGGCTAGTGGGCGCTCACCTTGTAGGATGTGAATCTCAACCTCGGGTTGGTTGTCGACTGCGGTGGTATAGACCCGGCTCTTTTTGGTCGGGATCGTCGTGTTTCGGTCGATGACCTTATCAAAGATCCCACCCTGAGTCTCGACCCCGAGCGAGAGCGGAGTGACGTCGAGCAGCAGGATATCCTTGACTTCCCCACCCAGAACGCCGGCCTGAATCGCGGCTCCGATCGCAACGACTTCGTCGGGGTTGACGCTGCGGTTCGGCTCTTTTCCAGTGAGCTGCTTGACCAAATCTTGGACCATCGGCATCCGGCTGGAACCGCCGACAAGCAAGACCTCGTTGAGTTCGCTCGCGCTGAGCTTCGCATCTTCCAGCGCGGTCGAGACCGGCTTCTTGATCCGCTCCAAGAGTCCGTGGCAAAGCTCTTCGAACTTCGCCCGAGTCAAGGTCACGTCGAGGTGTCGGGGCTGGTTGTCGACCGCTGTGATGTAGGGCAGATTGATGTTCGTCGTCAGCTGCGAGCTCAGTTCGATCTTCGCCTTTTCTGCTGCCTCACGGAGTCGCTGCAGGGCATCCTTCTGTTGCAGCAGGTCGATTCCCTGCTCTTTCTTGAATTCCGTGGCCAGATGGTCCACGATGGCTTGGTCAAAGTCGTCGCCTCCGAGGTGGCTATCTCCAGCGGTCGATCGAACTTCGATGAGTCCCTCGCTCACATCGAGAACGGAGACGTCGAAGGTTCCACCGCCAAGGTCGAAGACCAGGATCGTCTCGCTTCCCTTCTTGTCGATGCCATAGGCCAGCGATGCGGCCGTCGGCTCGTTGATGATTCGCAGAACCTTGAGGCCCGCGATCTCACCCGCGTTCTTAGTCGCTGTGCGCTGGGAGTCGTTAAAGTAAGCCGGGACGGTGATGACCGCCTGATCGACCGTGGTACCCAGATAGGCTTCTGCATCGGCTTTCAGCTTTTGCAGGATCATGGCGCTGATCTCTTCCGGCGTGAAGTCCTTATCCAAAGCCGGGACGTGGGCAACGGCCATGCCCTTGCTATCCTCTTTCACTCGATAAGCAACCCGCTTGGTTTCGTCTACCACTTCCGAGTACTTGTGGCCCATAAAGCGCTTGATCGAGCTGATCGTGTTCTCCGGATTGACCACCGCTTGGCGCTTGGCCACGACCCCCACCATGCGCTCGCCGTTCTGCTTGAAGGCCACAACGCTCGGCATCGTCCGAGAGCCTTCGGCTGTCGCAATCACGACGGGTTCGCCACCTTCCATCACTGCGACCACTGAGTTGGTCGTTCCTAAGTCAATTCCTACTACGCGTCCCATAATTTTTTCAGGTAGTGAGTCTTTCGGATTAAATCAACTTTAGTCCATGACACTCACTACTGCTTCTTCAACGCGGAGAATACCCTAATGGTTCCCAGGGCGCGAGACCGAATTCCACGTCTGGGCTCAGAAAAATCACCCCACCTTAACACGGGCCGATCTAAACTCCCTCCCATGCGTCGTCGGGCCTTTACTTTGATCGAACTCCTCGTCGTCATCGCGATTATCGCAATCCTGGCCGCGATCCTCTTTCCAGTCTTTGCCCAGGCCAAAGATTCGGCGCGGAAGACTCAGTGCCTGAGCAACCTCAAGCAGATCGGCCTCGCCATGATGCTCTACACCAACGACGCAGATGGCGTCTTTCCGCTCTGGGCCACCCAGGTCTCGCCCATCAACGGCGGAACCTCGACCAGTCTGCCTCCCGATCTTCAACTCAAGCCCTATACCAAGACGGACGGAATCTGGAAGTGTCCGACCGACACGATCCCCCGCGCCCCGGCCACCGGATACAGCTTTTGGGATGGCCAATATCGGGAAAGGCCTCTTGCCCGCAGCTATGCCTATGCGGGCAATATCAACACGGTCGAGGCAAACGGGCTCGACAACAACACCGGGCTCTATGCCTTTGTGCCGATCAACGGCTTCCTCCGAGCCTGGAGGCCAAAGAATGAAGGCCAACTCGATGAGCCGGCCGGAACCGTTGCCTGGATCGAACACTGGCCGACCGACCTTCGCGACCAATGGATGGGCCAGCTGAGTGGAAGCGCCTTCATCAACTGCGATGCGTGGAAGCTCGCCGGAAGAAAGGTCCCGGCCACGAACCCCGCTGACCAACTCCCGCGAGGTTGCACCGGCGACCAAAACCGAAAGCCAACCCCCGGCCACCAGGATCGAGGGCACTACATCTTTGCCGATGGCCACGCCGCCGCAATCGGGTGGAGTGAAATCCGAAAGAACGACTTCCAGTACTTCAAGGCCACCAAGAGCGAGAAAACCTTCAACCCCTAGTTCGGGGGAACCCAGAGCGAAGGATAGTCTTCTGGCTCGCCGAGGCCGGCGTTGACGGGGCCCTGGAGGATTTCCAAGAAGCGTTCCTCGAGTTCGGCTTCGTCCCGAACAATTCGGTCGAAGCACTCGTTGAAGAACGGCGGAAAGCGCTCTCCGGTGCGGGTGACGATGGCCTTTCCTGCCTTGGCTTTGGCTTTTTCGAGCAGGTCGCTCAGCTCGTAGTTCTCTCCCGGGCGCTTCTCGCCGACGGTGAAAAGCATTTCGGACTTTTCGGGAAGTACCGAAAGGATGACGAATTGAAACTTGCGGCCCTGCAGACGCACGAGTGATTTGAAGAGATCATCGCATTCGGTCTCGTCGAGCTCTCTGCGATGCCGAAAGGTGGCGTAGTAGGTGACGTCGTCGGCTCGCCAGTGCGGCAGCCGTCCTCTCCAGATGCTGAAGTTCTTCCACGCCATCCTGTCAACAGTACCGAATTCGCCTCGCTAGCGTGAAATGACTTGGCGTGAAGACCCCGAATCGCGTACCCTTCTATGATGCAATCGTTACGTCGAGCAACTCTTCTGACCCTGGCCGGGTTAAGTTTGGTCCACTCTGCCCATGCGTTCTACTTCTTCGGTTACGACAGTTTCCCGAACAGTGCAGACCGACTGGTCGTCAACAATTCGGCCAGCAAGGCTTTTGGCGCCGAGGATGATCTCGAGCTGCTCCCCAACATCGGTGATGTGCAGGGCTCGGCATTCCGAGATGAACTTCTCGACCTCGCCGCCGGTTTCGAGACCCGATTCCGATACGAAACGGCGGGTGGACTTGGCGATGGCTTCGCTTTTCTGATCGCTTCCAACATCGGCACCAACTTCCAAGGCGGAGGGGGGCAGGATATTGGCTATGGAGATGGAGGGTCCGACGGGATTGCCATCGAGTTTGACTTCTTCGATAACGGCCCAGGCTTCTGGTCCAGTGGAATCGGGGATCCTCCGGGGGCTCATATTTCCATCCAAGAAGCCTTTTCTGCCGATCCGGTGAACTCCTTGGCGGCCGAACTTTCCTCCGACCTCTTCGGGACCCGAGAAGTGCGAATCCGCTACGACGGCTATCGAGGAACTCCCGGAAGGCTTGAGATTTTCGTCGACGAGATTTCTCAGCTCGCCATCGATAACTTTAATCTCCAGGACTATTTCCTGGACAACAACGAAACCGGCCTCGCTGGATTCACGGGTGCCAACGGGGGCGCATTTGGGCAGATCTTGATCAAGGAATGGAACATGACCGACTTCATTCGTCCGATTCGCGGCGTGGTCACGGTTGAAGGTTTCGAAGGAGACTATGATGGTATGCCCATCCAGTGCGACTTCTTCCGAAACAACGAATTCTTTAACGGAGTTGGAACGAGTCTCTTCTTCGGCAATACCTTCGCGTTCACCACCAACTGGATCGGCTCTGCGGATGCCTACATCAAAGTGGGCCCTTCGCTGTCGCAGCGCTTCTTTGTCGATGTGGACCAGGTCAACGGGTTCGACTTTGGTCCGATTCACCTCTCCACGACTGGAGACATCGACAACGATGACGCCGTTACCGTCTTCGACTACATCGAACTCTCCAGCTCGTTCGACTTGAATTTGGGCGACCCTGGCTACAACGAGATGGCTGATCTCGATGGAGACACCAGCATCACCATCTTCGACTACATCCTGCTTTCGCAGTTCTTTGACCGCGTTGGCGAAAGGCCGCAGTAGGCCGGTTGGGGGATAGGGGGTAGGTGTGCTGGATAGGAACGCTTCTGTCCTAACCCCTAACCCCTAACCCCTATCACCCAGCCCCTACCCCCTACCCTTGAGCGCCTCTTCCACCGCTTTCTTGATCTGGGGATCTTCGCCGCGGAAGTATTGCTCCGGTGTCACTGGTACCTCGTGATCAGGGCGCTGGCCCATGTTCTCCAGCGGAGTCCCGTCCATTCGATAGACCCCCGCCGTTGGCATTCGTGCGCTCGTCCCATCGACCAGGCCGAGTTCATAGGTCCAGATCACATAGCCTGGGGTCGGCATCCCGACAAGCGTCGCGAGCCGACTCTGCTTCATGGCATAGGGGAACATTTCCGCATTGCTGAAGCTGCTTTCGGCGTGCATAACGACCGTGGGGAGATCCCACGCCCGGTCTGGGGCAAGTTCGGCCTCGCCGTCGCGGTCAACATAGTAGCTGTGGGGCTTGCGCTCCAGGATGTCGATCAGACGGTCGCTGATGTTGCCCCCGCCGTTTCGGCGGACGTCGATGATCACCGCCTTCCGGCCTTGGATTTCTTGCCAGACCTCCATGTTGAACATGTCGAAGTTGCTGCCTCCCATCCCGGAGATGTGAAGGTAGGCAACCTTCCCTCCACTCAGTTCGTCCACCATCCGCCGGTTGCGATCCACCCAGTTGCGATAGGTCAGGTCGCCCCACTCACCGCCGCTCATGGCGCGGAAAGTCACTTCCCTTGCCCCCGCTTCGGTCGGGGTCGAATTGACGAGCAACTTGATATCCCGCCCGGCTTGCCGACTCAGGACGGCCCAGAGCTTTTCGTTGAGCTCCACCGCTTGTCCATTGATGCGGAGGATGAACTCCCCGGGTTTGATTTGGGTTTGGCGGAAGGATCCCGGGCTTCGCGGTGGAACGCTCTGCACCTTGATCCCCGGCCCGAAATGCGAATAGTCAAAGGTCAGGCCCAGGTGCGCCACCGGCTCGGTCCCAGGGTTGCCCCCGGCCGGCCCGACTTCGGCGTGACTGCTTTCCAGTTCGCCGATCATCATGTTCAGCACCGTCGCCATCTCGTTGCGGTGATAGACCGAAGAGAGATAGGGCTCATAGCGCCGCTTCAGCGAGGGCCAGTCGCGGCCGTGGAAGTTCGAGTCATAGAAGCTGCGGTTGTATTCGCGCCATGCCTGATTGAAGGCAGCTCGGCGTTCCAATCGCAGGTCGCGGGTCCAGTCGGCTCGGAAGTCGATATTGGTTACCGGATTGCCATTGGCTCGCAGGTCGATCAGGGCCGGGATTCCTCCGCCTCGCACAATCGTCACCGTCTTGCGGTCGTCGTTGAGTTCAAATCCGCCGATACCCAGCCCGTTCGTCAGGCGCCGAGGCTCCGATCCGTCGTACTTGGCCTTCCAGAGGTCGCCCTGGAATGCGAAAAGGAGTCCCCCATCTTCGGGGTCGCTAGCCAAGGTCCATTCGGGCCGGATCTCGGTCAGCCGCCGGATGCGCTCGTGGATCCGGTTGAAATCGATCTCAACCTTCGGAGTGCCCTCTGGCTTTTTGAACTCCAAGGTCAGGTCAACAGCCCGGGCGGACTCGGCCTGAAGTGGGACGGCAAAGATCCCATCTGCGCCGCGATTCCCAGCGATGTACAGATACTTTCCGTCCGAGCTGAATCGAGGCGAATAGTGCCAGCCGACCAACTGGGTGACGTTGTATTCCTTCTTTTCGACCGTGTCATAGATCCAGATGTTCTGCGCCGTCCGCACCACCCGGACGTAGGCCACATAGCGTCCATCGGGCGACCAGTCATAGTCCGGATCTCGCCCGAATCGGTAGTCCCCGGGCCGGTCGATGACCTTGGTCGGCGTGCCGCCGTCCACCGGGATCGTGTAGAGCCCGCCCTGCAGTCCGGTCTGCCAGTAGCTGATCGCCTTCTTGTCGGGGGTGAGTTTGGCGTCGATCACATCGAACCCCGATTGGGTAACCGGCTTCGGATCGCCGCCTCTCTGGGTCACGAAGAGCTGAAGGCTATCGTTCCGGTCGCTGGTGAAAAAGAGTTGCTCCCCGTTCGGGTGCCAAAGGATGCCTTGGTCAAGTCCTTCATAAGCGGTGATCTGGGTTGCGTCGTCCTTGTTCGGCCCCTTTCCTTTCTTCACCGGGACCGTCCAGACCTCCGAATTCACGACGAAGGCCATGATGTCGCCTTTGGGGCTCAGGGCGGCTTCACTCGCGCCGCTGTTCAGGATCCGGCGCTCGGAGAAGTTCATCCGGTCGTCCAGATTGGCCGTCAACCGAATCACCTGCGGAGCCTTTCCGCCCCGGGCGACGTGGACTTGTCCACCCTGAACATAGGCCCAATCGCCCGACTTTCGGGCCACGCTGAGCCAGCGGACGGGATCTCCAACGTGGTCGGTGAGCCGCTTGGCCCCACCGTTGCGATCGATGCGCAGGACGTTCGGGGTGCGGGCCGGCGAATCCGTGAACTTCTTTGCCGGCTCATTCACCTTCCGGCTACTCGGCGTTTTGTCCGTCACCGAAACGCAATAGACCGCCCCGTCGGGTCCATATTGGGGCCAGAGGTGCTGGAATCCGTTATCGCGAAGCGTGGTGCGGGCGCCGCTGGTGAGGTCGATCCGGACGAGGTCCGAGGCCGCGCTTCCCTCATACCGAGGGCGGTACCAGGGGAATCCCAGGCGCATCGCCACCAGGTCCTTGCCATCGGGGCTCACGACGGCTCCGCTCAGGGCCACAAAGTCCAGGGCGATCTCCCGGATCTGGCCGGTCGCGATGTCGATCCGGTAGACGCCGCCCTCTGCCTTTTCGCGGTTGGCGTTGAAAAAGAGACCCTTTCCGTCCGGCGTCCAATCGCTCAAATTGTCCGCACCGGGGTGGAACGTCACACGCTTGGGCATGCCCCCTTCCACCGAGGTGACCATGATGTCGCGGCCGCCGAAGCGGTTGGTCGTAAAGGCGATCTGGGTCCCATCGGGCGACCAAACCGGGGTCTCGTCCATCTCGATGTTCTGGGTGATCGGCACCGCTCGCCCGCCGCCGCTGCTGGCGACCCAAATATCCCCAAAGTACACAAAGGCGATCTGAGATCCATCCGGCGAGAGCGCGACCTGACGAGCGCCAAAAAGCGGTTCCACCTGGGCAGGGGCCGACCCGAGAAGCGTGAGTCCGGCCAAGAAGCTGATGCAAAGCCTCTGCATCGTTGAACCTTACCCAACCCCGCTATAATCTGTGCGGCATGAATCACGACGCGATCCGCGAGGCCATTTGCTTGGCCGGGAAAAGGCTCTGGGAGGTCAGGCTGATCGTCGCCACCGAGGGCAACCTCAGCGCCCGGATCGGCCCCGACCGGATCCTGGCCACCCCCAGCGGAATCGAGAAGGGGCTCCTGACCCCCGAGATGCTCATCGAGTGCCCTCTGGATTCGGTCGCGAACGGAGTTTCGAGCGAGATCGGAATGCACCAGGCTCTCTACGGACGCGACCCCGGTCTAGGGGCGGTGGTCCATGCCCACCCGCTTCAGGCGACCGCGGTGGTGACCTGCGGCCTGGAGCTCCCCTACGACCTCACCCCTGAGTCCGAGGATGTCTTGGGTCCGATTGCCCATGTCGGCTTCGCGATGCCCGGCACCCCAGAGGTCGCGGCCGCGATCTCGGCGACTCCGGTCGGTTGCCAGACCTACCTCTTGAGTCACCACGGCGCGGTGACAACGGGCAAGGACGTCCTCGACGCCCTCCGCCGGATGGAAACGCTCGAACGCGTCGCCGAGCTCTTCGTCGCCTGCCGCTCCCTGGGCGGAGCCCAACCACGGGGATAGTTGAGTCGGCGATCCCGGGGGGGCTCGAGTTGGTAGAATTTTGCCATGACGACTGACCAGTTTTGGGAGATGATCGAAGCAGCCAAGGGTGATCCTAAGCAGGTCGAAGTGGCACTGAAAGAACTCACTGCTGAAGAGATAGATGCTTGGGACGAGCACTATTGGAGGCATCACAATGCGCTCCATCGATGGGATGTATGGGGGGCGGCCTATGTGATCAATGAGGGCTGCGGGGACGACTCCTTCCACTACTTCAAGGCGTTTGCTATCGGTAAGGGCAAGGCTTTTTACGAGGCTCTCAACGCGGCGCCAGACTCGATCGGCGATCGGATCACCCAGCAGGACCTCGACAACGGCTGCGATAACGAGTTACTCAACTACGCCGCGGCCAAGGCCTACGAGGCCATTTCAGGAAGAGAGTTGATCTATCGTTCCAAGGAAGGATCGGACCCCGCAGGCAAAGACTGGGACGAAGATGATCTCAAAAAGCTGTTCCCAAGGCTCTGGAAAAGATTTGCCTGACACCCGCGCCCTTGGGGCTACCGAAATCCCGACTGCCGACCGAGCTCCGTTTCGCGCGCACGTCAAGCCGCAAACCCACCTTGGCGGAGGGCGCGAGACTCCGAAGGCGATGGCCTCAGTTCTCCCCTCCCGCGCCCCTATGCTCCTCGCCGCCTGCGAAGCACCGCAGCAACCCCCAGCCCCAGCGCGGCAAGGGTGCCCGGCTCGGGGACGGGGGCGTAAATTTTTCCGCCTCCGGCGTACAAGTAGCCCGTGACAGGATCGAGCATCGGGTTACCGACACTCACCCCACCTTCGATGCAATCGGCGAGGTTGTACCACCGGTTGCCCCAACTCACATAGGTCGTCAGGCTGCCTGAATCCCGAGAAAGAACCCGGCCTGCGTTGTCGATCTGGCCTCCATCGGTGAATCCCTTTCCTAAAGGGTTTTCAGGCGAGACGAGCCGATTGTTACCGAACCGGTCCTGAATGTACATAGAGTCCGATCCGAGCGAGTAGAGCACGTCGCCATTGTCATTAAGGTCGTGGGCATAGCCTGCTCCGATATACCGCGTCACACCATTTCGGACTGTATACATGGCGTGTGATCCGCTGTCGAAGGGCGAACTCATCCACCTCTGGCTGGACATGAAGAGCATGGTGCCCTCGGGGTTGCTGGCGATGAACTTGTTGTGATAAAACTGCTGAAACTCGATGCGCTGGTCGGTAACCGGGTTGTAGCCGATGGCGACGCTGCCAATTGGGTCGTCGTTCCCAAAAGCTCCGGCGTCGACTTCGTTGAACTTGATCCGACCCCCGACCCAGTCGCCGCCCCCGCCGGACGAGACGATATTCTCGAAGGGGTGACTGGTGCTTGCCTTGAACTTGGTGAGCTTTCCGTTAAACAGGTAGCCATCCATCCCATCGGAGCTTCGCCAAGAAACCCCGATCACCCGGTCGCCGACGCCGTCTACGCGCGCTTCCTGCACTCCGTATGTCGCGTCCAGGTTGGTCCAGCCGGTGGGTGAGGCGAGGACGCCTGGTGCTTTGAGATCTCCTGACGAATTGTCGAGTCCCCAATATCCGGCGACCCCATTCCTAACACCCCCAAGCGGGGTGAGTCCAAAGCCTGGAGTCTTAAGAGTGCCGATGAACCGGTACCTAGGTTGCTCGGCTTGAATGTTAAGAGTTGTTAACACAAAAAATGCAGCAATCGCTTGTCCTCTCATGAAAGCTAGTGTACGACACATCCCCTGAGATGAGACACGCATTTCTGCGGGGATCTTTGGGCGCGTTACGAACACCACTGCAATCCGCTGCGCGGCTTACAGTGCCACAGTTGCCAAAAGGGAGCGCGGACGTCTCGTCCGGGGTTGTTTGGAGTCCTTGCCCCGCTCTCCCTGGCGCCCGAAAATCCCAAGATCCTCTCCCTCAGGGAGAGGTCAGTGAGCCTTGCGAACGGGGTGAGGGTGACTTTGCAAGCACCGGATATTTTCTCTCAACCTACGCCTTTGAAAGTGCCACAAACCCCATCGATTCGGAGGCGGACGTCCCGAAGTAGACCTCCGGGACACAAGCGGAGCTGGAGCCCCGCGCTCCGGCGAGTTCCTAACCCCAATCCCCCAATCCCCTAATCCCTAGACCCTAATCCCTAACCCAGCCCCTCATCCAGCGCTGCTCGCCACCTTCTCCCCGGGGGAGAAGATCTGAACGGTCGGCTAGAGGTGGTTTCCCTTCGGATGGATGGGAGCCCCGCGAGGGCCTAAGCCCGTTCTGGCGTAAGCAACGTGCGTAGGCTGTCGGCGCTGTCGGTGGGGACGACGGCCACAAACTCGTCGCCCGCGCGCAGTTCGGTATCGCCGTCCACCATAATCCCGTCGCCGTCTCGGTTGATCCAGACAATGTTGGTGCCGGGGGGCAGCTTGATCTCGCGCACCCGCTTACCGGCGACCGGCGAGCGGTGGCTCAAGATCGCCTCGACAACCTCGATGTTCCCCTTCGCGATCGCGGCCAGCGGAATCACCTCGTCGGTCGAAATCTGCTGCTCGATCAGGTTGAAGATGATCCCCGTCGCGCTCACGACGTCGTCGATCCCGAGCTGCAAAAAGATGTCCTCATGGGTCGGGTCGTTGACTCGGGCTAGCACCCGCTTGACCTTCCAGAGAACCTTGGACATTTGGCAGACGACGAGGTTGTCCTCATCTTCGCCCGTGACCGCCACGACGACATCGGCCCGGCCGAACCCGGCCGACTTTTGCACCGCAACCTCGCATCCGTCTCCCAAAAAGACCGCTTCATCACCGACCAGGGTCGCCAGCTTCTGGGCTTGCCGAGGGTCTTTTTCCAGAAGCAAGACCTCGTGCTCATGAGCCAAAAGCTTCTTGGCCAGACTCAGGCCGACATTGCCTCCACCAACCAGAATAATGTACATCTTAAAGCTCCAGCTCCTTCGGAAGCATGTTGTATTGATCGATGCTGGAATACGGTGTCCCGGTGATCCAATCTCGCATCATGCCGGCCAGTAGCGCGCTCGGGGTGATGCAGTGATAGCCCAGGTTTCGGTAGGCATCCGCGCGGTGGGGATCCGCGACCTTGATGCAAACCTTCCCGACGCGGTACTTGATGCTGGCCAGCTGGGCCGCCATCAGGTTCGTGTTATCCCCACGGGTCACGGCAAAGAAGGCATCGCACTTCTCGATCCCCGCTCGCTTGAGGACTTCCTCGTCGAGTCCGCTCCCCACCACGACCTTGCAATTGTGCTTGTAGCCCAGCCGCCGGAGGGCTTCCGGGTTTTGCTCCACGATGGTGACCTGGTGGTCGGCGGCCAAGGTGAGCGCGAGGGTCGCACCGGTACGCCCACAGCCAAAGATGACGACATTCATCGCAAAGCGAGTTATACCTGCGCGGTCATGGCCGACTGGATCTGGTCGGAAGTCAGGACCGCTCCGCCCGGCCCCGAGATGTAGAATGCGGCCGCTCCTTGACCGGCCCACTGGCCGACCCGGGCCGAAACGATGTTCCACCCTTGTTCGCTAATCCAGCGCGACATCCGAAAGGCCATTCCCTTGCCGCGCGGGGCTCGGACTTCCAAGATCCCAGGGTGCCCCGCCAGATAGGTCCAGTTGAGAATCTCCTGTCGCCGATGCGGATCCTTGCCTTGTCGCTCCAAGATCCGGTCACAGGCTTCGGCATCCAGGGCGACCTGTCGCAGTCCATCCAGCACTCTCTGGAGCGTGGAGGGCGGCACGACGTGCCCCTGGAAGGCCACCACGAATCGGTCGAGGGCGATCGCCTCGGCTTCTTGGGTGGTGTGAGCCTTGATGCTGAGCAGGCTGAGGTCATAGGCATAGAGCACTCCGAGGGCCCGACTGAGCAAGCCCGGGGCGTCATGAGCACAAAAGGTGATTTCTGTCGCTTGCGCCGCCGGGGTCAGGTCGGCGACGGCAACCGCTCCCTGTTCACGGGTTTGGGCCACCAAAGCCAAGTGAACGGCCACCAGTTCGGGCGAGACTGTTAGGGCGTAATGCCCCGGGAGAGATTCCAAAAATCGATCCAGTTCTGGCGGATTTGAGGCGCTTGCCCGGGCTGCTCGGTGGATCGCCTGCCGAATCCCAGCCGTGTTGCGGGGGGCGGCCGCGATCTCGGGATCCAGGTAGTCGCGAGCCTTCTCATACAGCTCTTGGTGGAACTCCGCGAGGGCCGGTGTCCAGGCCTCTCCCGAGACGGCCATGATGTCGACCGCCGTCAGCAGGGCTAGACGCCCGAGACGGGAGACGTTGCCGACCAACTCGGCAAACTCTTCGATGGTGCGGGGGTCGTGCAGGTCCCGCATCCGCATCGTCCGCGCCATGCTCAGATGCTCGGCAACCAACCATTGCACCTCCCGCGCTAGGCGAAGCGGGTAGCCCAACCTCAGCGCCTGCTGGAGTGCGATTTCGGCCCCGACTTCGCTGTGGGGACGGCTGATCGCGATCTTTCCCACGTCATGCAGGAGTACGGCGAGGAGGAGCAAGTCCTTTTCCTCGATCGATCGATAGAGCTCTCCTAAGAAGCCGTTGTCGGATTGCAGGGCGAGAAGCCCAGTGGCGGTGCGACGCGTGTGCTCGTGGACCGTGTAGGAGTGGGCTGCGTCTCTCGGGAAAAGGGATCGGCAGGAGCGCAGATCGGGCAACAACGCATCGATCAGCCCAGAGTCCATCAGGCGGTCGAACTCCTCGGGGAATGCCGTGAGGAGTTGGAGCAGTCTCCGCCCCTCCCCGGGGTCCGACGGAACGGCCTCCATCTCCACCGCGTCGAAGCCAAGTCTTGTCCCGCAGATGATTCCCGCGGCTGCATCGGCAATCTTCGCCTCCGCCCCGATCAAGACGGTTCGGGATTCGAATTCGATCGCGGGTGCAAATGTGAACTGGATTTCCTTGGCGAAGTTCGCCATCCGGCCCTCAAAATAGGCTCGCTCTTCTTCCAGCGCCTCGGCAACCTTCTGAGTCCAGGCAAACATCTCGACTTCGAGCCGATCGGCGATTTCGGCTTGTCGAGCTCGCGTAAGCAGATCCTGCTTACGACCGGCTGCCGCATGGACCAAGTTTCGCGCGGTCAGAAGGATCTCATAGCTCGGAGAATTTGGCGCGGCTTGGCCGCCCAGCGTCCGGTCGATCCAAGACCAAAACTGCCGATCTCGTAAGCCCCCAGGCCCATCGCGCAACTGGGGTTCTACCGCTCCGCGAGGGTGTTTGGCCCGATGGGTGCGCCTCTCGTCGAACTTGCTCACGAGGAATTCGCTCCGCTCCAAGGACGAGGCCAGCCCATCCCTTAACTCATCCCAAAGCTCCTTGGGCCCCACCAGGAGCCGACCATCCATCAGCCCGGTTCGAGTCTTCTCGTCGACAGCCGAGGCTTCTTGCGGAGGAAGAAAGCTATAGCCGATCGTCAGGCCGAGTCGAAGGCGCACCTCGTCCTGAAGCGCTCGGTGGACCCGACGAACGTCGCTTTCAAGCTCCGACGCCTCTCGCTGGTCGGGGATCAGAACGAGGTCGAGGTCTGAAAAAGGCGCGAGCTCCCGGCGCCCGTAGCCCCCGGTGGCGACAAGGGCCAATCGACTTTCCGCACCCTCATTGGTGACGACTTCGCGGACCAACGAGTCCACTGCGTTGGTCCATAGCTGACACCATTCCAGACCACTGGGGGCCTCCCAGAGGGCCTCGCGAAGACTACTGATTGAAGAAGAAGAGGGGTTCATTTTCGAACAGACTCCGCGCCTCGGCAGCGAGGTTTACATCCAGTAGCAGGACGAGAGGGATTCCCAGGACGATCCCGCCGACTCCCACCAAGATGAACCACTGGCCGAGGTCCTTCACGAACCGGGGCCCGGTGACCTGGATCGGGATTCGTATGAAGTGAGCAAAAACAGCGCTCAGAACTCCGACCATTGCAGCGAGGCAGGTTAAGGCGACGTAATGGACCTGAGCAAATCCAGGCAGAAAGGAACCCCTTTCCCTGGCTTCGGCGAGGAGCCGAGTCGGGGCATAGATCTGACTCACAGCCCAAAAAAGCGCAACCAGAAACAGGATCCCAAGGAAGAAAATTGACCATCGGTAGACCGCCCCGAAGTCCTCTGGCGGATTCGAGCGTCGCGCTTTGGGGGTCGTAACGACAAGAGCCGCAGCCAGCCCCCACGCCACCGCCGGAAGCAGACTCCAAGTCCAGAAAGACCCCAAGGCACCGAGCCCGATGATGACTCCAAAAATCAACTGCTTCAGGTAGCTTGGACTGGCCGCAACGAGTTTCTGAAGCAGTGAGCCGAGGACCTTACCCACCAGTCCAAAGCACAGCGCGAGAAAGGCAACGGGCCCCGCGGCGGCATGAAGCGTGGACTGTCTGGCGAGAGATTCCCAGGCCGCATCCCGCCCGACTTGACTGATGATCCCGGCCCACCCGGTGGAGGCCTCATAGATTTGCTCGACCTCGGTCGCTTCGGCCTCAAAGTTGGCCTCTCGAAGCTTGGTCATGAAGTCGAGGCGGGCTAGGAGCAAGGTTCGAGGCGAGTCTTCGGCGGCGAGCGACCCTGCTTGACTTGCGGACTCCGCAACCTGCGAACCCAGCAACGCGGTTTCGACCGTCCGAGCCCCACCCCGGATCAGGGCTCCGTTGCGCGCGGTCGCAAACCTCCAGGACAGATCCTCCTCTCGCTCAATTCCGATCGATCGACATTCTCGCCGGGCAAAATCTTCGATCGCTTGGGTCGATGTGCTCGTCCTTGCCGCACTCCCTACCAACCACACCCAACTTGGGGTGTGGCCTGTTTGTTCGGGGTCCAGAACACGAGCCAGCCGTTGGTCCTGGAGATCATCCCAACGGGTCCGCCGGCTGGCTCCTCGCCAATAGTCTCGTGCCAATTGCGGTTTTTCCAGGCGGGACGCAATAATGGCGCCCATCTGCAGCCAGAAGGCGTTGTCGGGATCACGTTCCCGCTCGCGCTCGACAAGCTCCAGCCACTCGGACCGTGGCTCGGCTTCAGTGTCCGAAAGAAGTTCCATCCACAGCCCGGCGGTGAGGGCGTCGTCCACCGAAGGAGCCTGGACCACGTTTCGAGCTAAAAGCGGGGAGGAATCGATCCGCTGGGCCCTAAGATGCCCGCGGACCGGATTGCCCAGAGCTTGGGTGCTGGGATGAAGCAGAACGACCACGAGAGCCCCCAAGGCCGCCCCCCAGAGTGCCCTGAGCACCCGAACGTTACGAATCGCAATCAGCCGCGGCGAAGACTTTCCCCGGACCGCCATGCGAATCAGGGATTAGGCAACGCGGGGAAAACCACGCGCCGAGCTTCTTGTTGCTGCAATTGAACCGGTACAGAAGTCTGGACCATCGACTGGAGAAGAGCCCAGAGCGCAATCGCCGCAACCCCGGCTCCGATAATCGCCGGACTCCAATAGCGGAAGGAGTCGCGGACAGCGCTAACCCGGAGCTTGCGGCTGAGATTGGCATCAAAGTTTGCCGATGGAGTCGGGTGCAAGGCCGCTCCACGGAGCTCGGCCATCGCTTCCTCTTCAGCCTCAAAGGTCGCGAAGAGATCCGGAGCCTTGGTCCGCATCGCGTTCAAGAAGGCAAGATCCTCCTCAGATCGCTGCTCGGGACGCATATCCCGGCCAATGACCTCCATCCTTTTCCTATCCCGACGACCTCTCCAATCAAACATCTCTATTCTCTTGAAGCCAAAGATCGCGAAAACGTTCGCGGGCCGTGTGCAATCTTGACCGGACCGTTCCAACCGGGACGTTCATGGCCTGGGCGACCTCTTCATAACTCATCTGCTCGATCTCACGCAAGACGAGGGTCGTTCGGAGGTCGGGCGGGAGGAGTTGGAGGAGCTTTTCGATCACCACTCGGTTCTCGACCCGGCTCCCCTGGTGCGGAACCACTCCGTCAAATTCGGCCGGTTCGGCCCGACGGGATCGCAGACGATCCATGCAAAGTCGGACACAAATTCTGTAGAGATAACCTGAGAAGGCGCGGTCATCCCGCAGGTTTCGGATCTCGCGGAAAGCGCGGATGAACGCGTCTTGGGCAACATCCTCGGCCTCCATCGGATCTCGGAGGATGTTGGCGGCAACGCGAATCAGCCGGGCCCGGTGCCGGGCCACGAGCGTGGCCAGCGCGGCCTCGTCTCCAGTCCGAACACGTTCTATCCATCGAACGTCTTCGTAGGCGGCTTCATTTCCTTGCATTGCCATGTTAACTCCTTGTGAATCTTTATCATACGACAGGTCTTTGGTCCCGAGACGTTCTTTTTGCGTGTATTTTCGTTTTTTTCCGCGACGGGTCGTTTGGCTTTGATACAATTGAGCCATGGCGCACAACGACGTGTCGGTGGAAATGATCTTGCAACACCTCGGCGAGGAGGATCATATCCTGGGCGCGGTAGTCCCTCCGATCTTCCAAAACAGCCTGTTCGTACACGAGACTTGCAATACCGTGGGACAAGCCTATGCCGGGGCTTGCGCTAATAAGGACACGTACTTCTATAGCCGGATGGGGAATCCGACCCTTCATCTGGCTGAGCAAAAGATCGCCGCGCTCGAACGGACGGAACGTTGCAAGCTCTTCGGCAGCGGGATGGGCGCCATTTCAGCCGCGATCCTTAGCGCCGTCGAGTCAGGCTGCCACGTCGTCGGTGTGGACTCCCTCTACGGCCCAACCCGCCGGTTCATCGAGCAGTATCTGACCAAGTTCGGCGTAACCTCGACCTTCGTGAGCGGTTCTTGTTCCGATTCGCTACTCGATGCAATCCGACCGGAGACCAAGCTCATCGTCCTTGAGTCTCCATCTAGCCTGGTCTTCGAACTCCAAGACCTCCGTCGGATCACGGGTGTTGCCCGGGAAAAAGGAATCCGGACGATGATCGACAACACCTACTCCGCCGGGATCTTGATGCAACCCCACACCCTCGGGGTCGATCTCGTGGTCCACAGCGCCACGAAATACTTCGGTGGCCACAGCGATATCGTGGCCGGGGCGATTTGTGGGAGCGCCCAACTCATCGATCCGATCCTGACTCAAGAGTACGAATTGATCGGCGGGGCCCTCGCGCCGTTCCCGGCCTGGCTTCTGATCCGAGGTCTCCGCACGCTCAAGGTTCGGTTGCAAGCCCACCAAGAGGTCGCAAATCACGTCGCTGCCTATTTGGCCGAACAGCCAGAAGTCGAGCGGGTCCTCCACATCAGCCAGCCAGACTTTGGCCAGCGCCAACTCTACCTTTCGCAGATGCATGGGAGCGGTGGACTCTTCAGCTTCATTCCCCGCGACCAGAACCCGACCAAGATCCGGGACTTTGTCGACCGTCTCCAGGTCTTCCAGCGCGGCGTCAGCTGGGGAGGTTTCGAGAGCCTCGCCCTCAGCTTGGACTTTGCTAGCGAGCATTGGCAGCACGGCCACCACCTCGTCCGGCTTTACTGCGGACTCGAATCCGCCGAAGACCTCATCGGCGATTTGCGTCAGGCCTTGCCCGCGCTCTCTTGAGGCAAAACCGACCAATAGATCGCCATCATCGTCAAGATTCCAGCTAAGTTGATCGCAACATCAAAGGGCGATCCTGTCCGGTTGGCGTGGAAACTCTGGCGGACCTCGTCGAAGATGCCGTGAGTCAGGGCCCAGATAAGCCCGAATGCGAAGGCCGCACGGACGGGTCGCTTCCAAGACAGCGCCCAACCCATCGCCAGCACACCCATCGAGCCATAGAACACGAAGTGGATGAACTTACGGGTGATCTGGACCAGCGCCTCGGCCATCGCCTGCCGGACGCCGAACCACCGCTGAAACGCTTCGGCCCAGCCATCCGCTGAGCCCCCCGCTCCCGAGAAGAAAGCGACGAGGAATCCCGACCCAAAAAGCAAGATCATCCACCGTTCGCTCGGGTGGGGCGGTCGCGATTCCACCAAGGCCATGGCGGCCGCAAACCCAAGGGCAACCGCGCCCAGACCGGTAAGGGTCATCGAGAGCTCATAGTTGCCGCGGTGGGCATAGCCGCGCAAGTAGAGAACGATGAAGAGTCCCAGATAGGCCGACAGGACGGGACCGGCCAGCCGGGGAGGGAGGAATCGCCCCAAGCGCAGTGCTAACGCGACCCCCACCAAGAGGATGGCGATCACCGAGACCCGGCTCCCGTTCATCATCGCGTTGGCCACGCCAGCCAAAGTCAGGCACGCTCCTGCCCCCAAAAAGAAAGTCCCTCGCCGCGAGGAAGATGCCTGTGTCACCAGCCAGAGTATGACAAGCGTCGCCCCATCCCGACATAATGAGCTCATGATTCCCGCCCTGCTTACGTTAGCGCTGACTCCGATTCAGCCCACTCTTGCGACCGCGCCAGTAGGCACCGACGCCGACGATCCCGCCATCTGGGTGGACACCCAGAGACCCGAAAGGAGTCTCATTATCGGAACGGACAAGACGGAGTTTCCCGGAGGCGGCCTGCAGGTCTATGACCTGGATGGCAAGATGCTCCAGAGGGTCAGCCCGCTTAATCGTCCCAACAACGTCGATGTCGAGACCGGCTTGCGGACTCCTGATGGCCCGATCGACATCGCCGTGACCACCGAGCGGATCACGGGCCGGCTCAGAGTATTCCGGATTGAGCCCCAAAGGCGACGCCTGAGCGAAGTCACCGGAAACACGCTGGTCCTCCCGAACGAAACCCGGGAGTTCCGCGAGATCATGGGCATCACCCTTCACCGGCGTGCGAATGGGCGAATCTTTGCCATCATTGCCCCTAAGACCGGCCCCACCCAGGGTTACTTGGCGATGGGAGAGCTGGTCTTTAATGCCCAAACCGGAAAGGTCGATTTAGAAGGAGTCGAAAGATTCGGTCGATTCAGCGGCAAAAAGGAGATCGAGGCCCTCTTCGTCGACGAAGAAACGAACCGCCTCTATGCTAGTGATGAGACCCACGGGGTCTGGATGTATGATCTCGCCCGGTTATCCGAGCCAACTGGGCTGTTCCGGACCGAGGGCTTTGTCGGGGACCACGAGGGGATCGCAGCCGCTGGGGACCTGCTGTTCTCCACCGACCAGATCGAAGGTGGCTCCAAGCTCTGGGTCTATCCCCGACGTGGGACCGACTTCTCTGCTCCGCTGTCCGTCTTGACCACGGCGAGCGACGAGACCGACGGAATCGAAGCCTATGGGGGCAACCTTGGACCCAAGTTCCCCGAGGGGATCCTCGTCATGATGAACTCCAAGGATAAGAACTTTCTGGTTTACGATCTCCGCACGGTTCGTGGAGCCATCGAGCGACGTTAATGCGGATCCTCATCACGAATGATGACGGCATCCATGCCGAGGGTCTGAGGGTGCTCGTACGGGCCGCTCAGACCCTCGGCGAGGTTGCAATTGTGGCTCCTGACCGGGAACGCAGCGCCTGTGGTCACGCCATGACCATGCGCGATCCGCTCCGAATCAAGGAAGTCGAATGGTCAGGGGCCAAGGCGTGGCACGTGAACGGACTACCCGTGGACTGTGTCAACGTTGGTCGGGCGGTGGCGTGGCCAGACGGAATCGACCTCGTGCTGAGTGGGATCAACCACGGTCCAAACCTGGGATTCGACATTACCTATAGCGGAACCGTGGCCGGAGCCATGGAAGGGGCGATCAACGGGATTCGCTCGATCAGCGTGAGTATGGCCACCTTTGTCGATGGCGCTCCGCTCCACTTCGAAACGGGCGAAAGGTGGCTCTGCGAGAACCTTCCCAGATTGGTCCGCGCCGAGCTCCCCGATCTCTGCTTTCTCAATGTCAACATTCCGGCCATCGCTTTTGACGAGATTCGCGGCGACCAATGGGTTCGGATGGGACGTCGGGTCTACGAGGATCGAGTCGAAGTCCGTAGCGACCCCTGGGGCCGGCCCTACTATTGGCAGGGTGGCGTGGTGGTGATGCACAGCGATCAACCCAATACTGACGTCGGGGCCGTGAGCCAAGGATTCGTCTCGATCACCCCAGTCTCTTTGGATTGGACCCACCAAGGGGCCCTCTTAGCCGCGGCTCGCTAGCCTGATCCACTTGAGCACGGGGGAGTCCGCGTGTTGAGCGAGGAAGTGGCTTGGCAGGTCATCGCCCTCTATCCATCGCAAGACCTGGTGCGGAGCGAACTCCGCCGGGCCTGGGAAAGGATCGGGGGTGGCCAGCACTTCCGCCCCAGAAGGCGCGGCAATGCCCTCAAAAGTCGCAAAATCTAGTGTGGCGTAACGCTCGAGCACTCGAAGGGCGTCTGCAGCAGGCTCTCCATAGGGATCACCCGCCTCCGGCTCTGGAAACTCGGCGTAAGTGGTTGGGATGAACCGGCTTCCGAGTGGCCTGGGTTTGGGTGGCGAAGCAAGGATCTCCAGGCAGTGCTCATCCCAAATTATCAGGGCCCGCGAACAGTCCTCCAGGCTCTCCTCCAGAACGTCGGTGGCTCGGAGGCCGAACTCGCATTCGTTCCGCTGAAAGAAGCTCCTGGCGAGCCGGTCTAGCAGATCAGGGCGCTCGCTGTCGGCGTCATAGAGCGTGATCTCCAGCCTTTCTCCAAGCCAGTTCGAAAGCGCGGCCACGACTTGAGGAGCAAGCAACACGTTTCCCGCCCCCAAGATCGTCAAGGTCATGACCGGTTACCTCTGCTGCCCGATTTGTTCGACAAAACGAACGAAGTACTTGCGGCTGTCCCACGGCCCCGGAGCTGCTTCGGGGTGGTACTGGATGCTGCTGGCCATGAGTTCAGGGTGGCGGATTCCCTCCACCGTGTCGTCGTTGAGGTTCACTTGGGTCACTACCGCTCCGGTGCCCGCGAGGGAATCGGGGTCCACGGCATAGCCATGGTTCTGCGAGGTGATCGTGACCGTCCCGTCTTCGAGGTCCTTCACCGGGTGATTCGAGCCGCGGTGGCCAAACTTGAGCTTGTAGGTGTTGCCGCCGAGAGCATGACAGAGCAACTGGTTCCCCAAACAGATCCCGAAAATTGGCTTTTTGCCCAGGAGATCGCGAACAGTTTGCACGACCCCGGTCAGGCGAGCTGGATCTCCTGGACCCGGGCTAAGGAGGATTCCGTCGGGATCCCAATCGAGGATTTCTTCTGCGCTGGCGGTTGCGGGGAGAACGAGGGACTGTACACCGAGGGCGGCAAATCGCTTCAGGATGCTGTACTTAAGCCCGCAGTCCAGCACGGCGATCTTGTGCTTGTACTTCCCTTCTTCCTGATAGGCACCCAACTTGGCCCGGCCCTGGTGCCCCCAGACGTAAGGAGCTTTGGTGGTGACACTCAGGACGAAGTCGGACTCGTCATAGGTCGGCAGACTCTGCAAATACTCGACTGCATCTTGGGGGTTTCGCAGGGTGATCAGCGCCATCTTGGCCCCGCCAGTCCGGATCTGCTTGGCGATCTCTCGGGTGTCGACCCCCTCGATCCCAGTGAGGTTTCTTTCTTCGAGCAGCGCGCCGATGGATTTTCGGCTCCGCCAATTGCTCGGGAAGTCGCAAGCCTCCTTGACCACCAAGCCGGCGGGTTGCAGGCGTTCGCTTTCAAAGTCGTCCTCGTTGATGCCGTAATTGCCGATCAGCGGATAAGTGAGAACGACGATCTGACCCGCATAGCTCGGATCTGTGAGAATCTCCTGGTAGCCGGTCATGCCGGTGTTGAAAACGATCTCCCCGGCGGAATCACCGGTAGCTCCCAGGGCTCGCCCCGAGTAGATCGTGCCGTCGCTAAGAACCAAGTGGGCCGTCAATTTAGGTGCTCTCAACCGGCGGAGGCGGTTCCGAAGAGAATACCAGCGAACGATTCGCCGAGTCGCGACCGTCCACCGAGAGGATTCCCGCTCTTTGGCGCGGAAGATTGGTTTATGGTTAGGTCTTGGTTCTCAGCTCTCGCCGTTTTGGCACTTTCTGCGGGCGTCTCCGCGATCCCGACAAAGTTCATCCTTGAGCCTCATGAGGCAAAGCGGAAGGATCGGACCTACGTCGCGCCCGAGGGGCCTGTCCGCTATTCGCTTCCAAATGTCGGCCTCGGCCGCAACGGGGTGGTTCTCCGTCAAGTTAACGTCGGCGCAAATGGCCTCAACATCGTTGGTGATGCGGCCAACGAGCCCTCGCTGGCGGTGAGCCCGATTGACCGCAACAAGATTGCCGTCGGCTGGCGCCAGTTCGATACGATCACGAGCGACTTCCGCCAAGCCGGCTATGGCTTCTCTGCCAATGGAGGCAGCAGCTGGACCTTCCCCGCACGAATCGATACCGGAGTTTTCCGCAGCGACCCCGTCCTTGCCGCTGGGGCGGATGGCACTTTCTACTACCACAGCCTACAGCTCACCTTCTTCTGCGACCTCTTCAAGTCCACCAACGGCGGATCGACCTATAGCCTTGTCGGTCCGGCCGTGGGCGGAGATAAGCAGTGGTACATCGTGGACGACGCCAACGGGGTTCAGTACCAAGCCTGGAGCACCGCCGGTAACAATTACAACGGGCGGCAATTCAGTCGAACATTCAACGCGGGCCAAAGTTGGGCGAATCCGATCAACCTCCCCAACCGACCCATCTGGGGGACCCTCGACACCGACACCAACGGCAATCTCTACATCTGCGGGACCAACTCCCAAGCCCCAGACTTTGCCTTGCTCAAGTCAACGAACGCCAAGAACCCGGCCGTCACTCCAACCTTCACAGCCCGAACCTGGAGCCTAGGCGCGGAGATTACGGTCAACGTCCGAACGAATCCTGGCGGACTCGGCGGACAAACCTGGGTCTGTGTGGACAAATCCAACGGACCCCGACGGAACTGGATCTATCTGCTCTGCAGTGTGGGCAATGCCAATGAGACCAACGTTCGGATGCTGCGAAGCACGGACGGAGGCCTCACGTTCAGCGCCTTCAGCACTGTAAACGACCATCAGGTCGCCGGGCACCACCGATGGTTCGGCACGATGTCGATCGCGCCAAACGGACGACTCGACGCCACCTGGAACGACACCCGCCTCGACACGGTCAATCGCACCAATTCAGCCCTCTTCTACAGCTACTCCCTCAATGGAGGCGTCACCTGGAGCGCCAATCAGCAGATCACCAATACGTTTAATCCCCTCGTCGGTTGGCCTATCCAGAACAAGATGGGAGACTACAACGGGATGGTCAGCGATAACGAAGGCGTCAGCGTGGCTTTCGCGGCGACCCTCAACGGCGAGCAAGACGTCTGGTTCGCCCGCATCCCCACCCCTGAGATCCCGATCCGCGGGACTGTGACGCTTGGTGATTTCCCCGTCAGCCCCAGCGGTCGGATCGTCTCCGCCGAGGTGCGCGATACCAACACCAACGCGGTTCTCCAAACGGCTTCGGCTACCCTGGATGCCAACGGGGCCTACCAGTTTGCTCTTGATCCCGATCTTGCCCACCGACCGGTCACCGTTCGCCTTAAGGGTAGCCACTGGCTAGCGAAGCGAGTCAGCATTGGGAACGTTGACCTCATTGGCCGAACTGGAGTCAACGCGACTCTGATCAACGGCGACGTCGACGGCGACAACTCGGTCACGATTTTTGACTACGTCGATCTAGGGACGGCCTTTGATTCCTTCACTGGGGACCAGAACTGGAATCCAGAGGCCGACCTGGACGGCGACGGATCGGTCACGATTTTCGACTACATCATTCTGAGTACGAACTTCGATCTGACTGGAGAATAGCTTCTCAAGACGGGAAGGTAACCTTGAGGCCAATGAGCATCGAGCCGATCTTCATTGGCAAAGGGGACCTTCCCGTACATCTCTTGCCAAAATATGGCAACCGACATGGACTCGTGGCGGGCGCGACGGGGACTGGGAAAACCGTGACCCTGCAAGGCCTCGCAGAATCCTTTAGCCGGATCGGAACGCCCGTCTTCTTGGCCGATGTTAAGGGTGATCTAAGCGGACTCGCGCTTCCCGGTGGAGGGAAACCAGTTTTCGAAGAAAGGGCCAAAGAGCTCGGAATCGATACCTATTCGCACACCGGCTTTCCCGTCGTCTTTTGGGATGTGTTTGGCCAACTCGGCCACCCTGTCCGCGCCACGATCAGCGAGATGGGGCCGCTGCTCCTCAGTAGACTTCTTGACCTCAATGAGGTGCAAGAGGGAGTCCTTAACCTCTGCTTTAAGGTCGCTGATGATAACGGTCTCTTGCTTCTAGACCTGAAAGATCTTCGCTCAATGCTCGTCTTTGTCGCGGAGAACGCCAAGGAGCTCACCGTCCACTACGGAAACGTAAGCAGCGCCACAATCGGGGCCATCCAGCGCCAGCTCTTGGTGCTCGAAGAACAGGGAGCCGACAGATTCTTCGGCGAGCCCGCCCTCGATCTCCATGACCTCATCCGGACCACTCCCGATGGACGTGGCCATGTGAACATCCTCGCTTCTCAGCAGCTCTTCCAGAGTCCGAGGCTCTATGCCACCTTCCTGCTCTGGCTGCTGAGCGAGCTCTTCGAGGAACTCCCAGAAGTTGGAGACATGGAAAAACCGAAGCTGGTCTTCTTCTTCGACGAAGCCCACCTGCTGTTCAACGATGCGCCCAAGGCCTTGGTCGAAAAGATCGAGCAAGTTGTCCGGCTCATTCGGTCGAAGGGTGTCGGGGTCTACTTCATTACCCAGAACCCGATCGATATCCCCGAGACCGTTCTCGGTCAATTGGGCAACCGAGTCCAACATGCGCTTCGGGCCTTCACTCCGCGAGACCAAAAGGCCGTCAAGTCCGCCGCCGAGACCTTCCGCCCCAATCCTAGCTTTGACACCGAAGCAACGATTACCGAGTTGGGAGTCGGCGTCGCTCTCTGCTCGATGCTCGACGAAAAGGGTGTCCCGACAATGGTTGAGAAGGCGAAGATCGCGCCACCCCAAAGTCGAGTGGGCCCCGCGACCGACGAAGAGCGTAATCAGGTTCTGCGCCAAAGTCCGTTCTCCGGCCGCTATGACACGATGGTTGATCGAGAATCGGCCTTCGAGGTTCTCAAAAAGCGAGCCACCGAAGCTGCTACCGCCGAAGAAGCTCAGGCACAAACACAAGAAGACCGACGCCCACCGGCCCGTCAATCCGACTCGATTCTCGAATCGGCCATGAAGAGCTTCGCCCGAGCCGCGAGCAGTCAGTTAGGCCGCAATATTGTCCGGGGTGTGCTCGGTGGTCTCCTCGGTGGTTCGACCGGCCGCCGTCGTCGATAGAGACTCCCAGAGACCAAAGGGCGGGGTGGAATCTCGATTCCACCCCGCCCTTTTTTGATGTTTGGAGACCCTTAGTGGGTTACGGCGCGCTCCAGCGTCTTGGCTTCGTCGATCCACTTTTGGCAGTCGGCTTCGGTCGGAACGCGATTCGTCAGGTTCTTCTGCTCGTTGATCTCGGCCATCTTCGCTGCCAAATTGGCCGCGTTTCGCTGCGCGAGTTCAGGGACCGAGTCCACTCCCGCCGCCTCCAGAAGTTCGGCAAATTGGCCAGCAAGTCCGGTAATGCGGAAGAGATCCGCGTGGTTGACCCACTTGAGGATCAGGCTGTCGCTGATTCCCGTGGCTTCGGCGAGGGATTCGCGGCCCTGCTTAGTGCCCCCATGCTCCAGAAGCTTCTCCACGCTGGTTGCCCCGGCGGCCTTCAGCTTCTCTGCGTACGATTCTCCAATGCCTTCGATATCCGTGATGCTTGCCATAACAAAAACTCCGATGTGGCTTCGGAGATGCCTCAGCGCCCCCTACTGCCGCGAATTTTAGCATAGGAATTCTCACGGTTCCAGCTTTGTAGCGACTGCCCTTACAAAGGGATCCGGATCCTGACGCAGACCCAAGAAGAAGCTCCGCATCTCCGCCGGACACCGTCCCGCGCTAGCGTAGAGCGCATGGACCCGAACCCGGGGGCTCAGATCGGTCAGGCGGGTTGCCGCCAGCGCAGCGGCGTCGCGGGTCCCAACGGCCTGCAGGATCATCAGGGCGAGACATTGAGAATCGTCTCGCCGATCTTCCAAGAGGCTCCCGGCCGTGACCAACGCCCGGGCCGGAAACCTGGCAACTAGTTGAATCGCGGCCATCCGCTGGGGATAATTGGGGCTTGTGAGCAGTGCCTCCGCACTGGTGTAGCTCTCCTCCGCCCCAATCTGACTCAGCGCAATGGTCGCCATCGCTGCGATGAGCGGATCCGCGCTGAGACAGAGCGGCAGGAGCGCGGGCACGGTCTCTTTTGCCCCCAGCTCACCCGCGGCTCGAATCGCCTGCCTTTGCAGGGTCGGCTTCTCGATGAACCCAGCCAGAAGCGGGGTGACCTCGGTAAAGCGTCCCTCAATCGCCAGACTCAAAATCTTGCTCGCTTCCGCGTCGCTGGCCGAAAGCAGTCGCCCTGCCACGAACTCCCGAGCTGGTGCCCCAACCGCTCGGATTACCGCGACAAAGGCCCGAAGCTGGAGTCGGTCGGCATTCCCGAGTCGTTCCAAGACCATCCACTCGAGAGCCGGCATGCCGATTTCCACCAGGTCTAGCAGCGCGGAATCAACGGTGTTGACCGCCGAGCCAACCCGCCACTGCGTCGCTTCGGTATAGAGCCGTTCCATCTTGGACTCGCCGGGAAAAGCCTTGCTTCCGGGCCGGGCGAGCTTGAGCGGATCATGAGCCGGTTGGGCCGGGTCACTGATCGGATGGGGCTGATCGAGCGAAACTCCCCAAGTTCCTCCCACCGCTAGGTCTCCGTCTCTCAGACCAGCGGCGTATTGATCGGTCCCGCCGAGGTCGGCAAAGACCGCGATCGACCCTGACCCACGAGCTCCCAGACCTCGAGCCGGAGGCCCGTTGTAGCCGTCATCGCCGCCGCCATCCATAAAGAGGCCCACTCCGTTTGCCGAACCGACTCCAGGGGCCGAATCCTTCCCTGCGTACACATCGTTGCCGCCCCGATCAAGGAATACGGCAACGCCGTAGTCGTGCCCGATCGAGTGACTCGCCCCAACGGTGGTGGTATAGCTATCATCGCCATCGAAATCGAAGAGGGCCGCGGCGCAGAAGTGCATCGCCGAGCCCTGGCCGTAGTGATGGACCTGATAGGTGTCATGCCCAGCCCCATCGTAGAGTGATCCGAGCCCATACCAGTAACTCGCCCCTTGGGCATAGGTGTCGGCTAGATACCGGTCGTTGCCCCGCTGATCGGTGAGCAGGCCAATCCCGCCACTGAACCCTCCTGCATCCTCGCGATAGCCACTGCTGAACCCTTGGGAGAATGCATAGCCGATGCCCGAGAAGAGCGGTTCGTTCATCACCAGTCCTCCGGCCAAGTAGACGTCGTTCCCCTTGAGGTCCACGAGCCAGCCGACTCCCGCACTCCGCGAACAACCTTGGCCATAGAGGCTAACCTCCCGGCGATCGTTGCCCGCTGCGTCATAGGTCAGCCCCACTCCCCACGCCCCGAAGCCCTGGGCGAGGGCCCCAGAAAAATAGAGGTCATCTCCCCCTTCCTTCACAAAGGCTCCGAGGCCACCGATCCCCACTCCGAGGCTCACATCCCCCGTCCGAGCCACGACATCGGAGGCGCCAAACCGCGCGATCCCGATTCCGAGAAGCCCCACTCCATAGTTGAGATCAGGGCCCACGAGGTGGTCTTCCCCGCCGAGATCGATGCAAACGGAGGCGTAGCCAACCCCGGCGCCATGCCGACCCACGTACCGGTCGTTGCCTCCGAGATCAATTTCAAGGCGGAGATCCAGCCGGTCGTGGACATCGTCGGTGTTCGGATAGATGCCCGTCGGCACGCCATCCAGATTAAGGAAGAGAGGCTCCTTGAGAGCCCCCGCTCCATCTCTCAACAGAGGGATTGTTGTCGAGATCAGGGTCGCGAGATGAGCCCCCGCGTTTAGAATTCTCGCCCGGTCCACCCTGGCCAGCAGAGATCTCAGGACCTCTGGCTTCGGCGCTGGCTGGCGGACGAAATCCAGTTTCACCAGCTGAGTTTCGGCTAGGTAGCCCGGCAAGCCTTCGATTAGAGTGCGGCGCTCAGCGAGGGTCAAGGGTTCGAGCGCTGCCCGAACCTCGAGATTAGCCTGACGCACGGCTTGGACCAGAGTACGGATCGGGGCTTGGAGCGCAACGGGGACTGCGGCAATCTCCGAGGCTGCGACCGTTGGGAGAACCTTCGACCCCGTGTCCGGCTGAATCCCGGCGAGCAGAACGGCCCGCTGTAAGATCGACGCCACCGAGGCCGAACTGCTGAACGCATGGTGGCCCATCAGCTCTTCGCTGGCGCCCAGAGGGCGATCCAGCATCGCGTTGACCAATGGCAGCCGATCGGGGATACGGTGGTGCTTCTTCTCAAAGCCCAGGTCCGTGTCGGTAAGACTGGCGAATCGCATGGCATCGCTCCATCCTTGGCGTTCTGCTGGAGTCCACTGCCCCCAAGCTACCGCCAGACAGAGCGCGGCTCCTACGAGCCACCGAGCGCCGAATCGAGAACTTCCCATAGTGCCAACTTCTTTAGACGACCATCTCCCAGAGCCCGCTCGTCGAATGGGATCGTACTTGATCCCGGCGTGGCGGAGCGGTAGCGAAGACCCAAGCCCTCGTTCGAAGCCCGGGCAGGTCCCGGATTCTCCGAGACCTTTCCACCCGGAGCGAGGATCCAGAGTTCGAAAGGTTCGTCCGCTGGTCGCTCCAAAAGGGTCCGGACGCACCGTTCGCTGAACTGTTCCCACCAACGAGCCCCCAAATCCACTCGTTCCTCTCGCTGAATCCGTTCGAATGCTTGAACATGGACCACAAGGCACTCTTCTGTCGCCATCTCAGTCGCCAAGCGATCCCACTGCGGGGCGAGCCCAGGCCCCAAGATTGACGGATCTCCGAGGCGATATCCGGCCAGCCGAGAGAGACCCCACAGACGACGCGAGGCGGTGATGATTTTGGCCAGTCGGCCCCGCCGCAGCGGGAGGTTGGGCACGGTATTTCGAAAGCCCGGTCCCCAGGGCCATCCGATATTAACCCTCAACAGCCCCTTGTCTTCCCTCTCCCGGTTCAGAGGATGGTTGCCAAGAAGATCGACAGAATCCTCAATCCAGCTCCGGAGAACTGTTTCACCGTCGCCCTCAGGTCGATGAGTCCGATAGTCCATTCCCTCGAAGGGAGCGTGGGCGCCGAGTTCCAAAGATCCCTCTTCCCAAACCAGAGCGTGGTCGGGCCCTCGGCCTGGGACAAAGGTCCATCGAGGCCGGTCGAGTCGGCTGAGGACGGGGGCGATCTCCTCGTCCACTTCGATCCGGTGGAGAATTCCCTCTTCGTCCAAATGGAGCAGCGAGACATGAAATTGGACCGAGCGATCGGGTGGATCCACGCCCAGCCATGAGCAGGTCAGGGGACCGTCGGCAAGTTCCACCAAGCCAGGAGAAAGCCCCAGTAAGGTCGCCTCGGGCGTGACCCCACCCTCGACCGGAAGAAGCTCAAAGATCGTCGACGCTTCCGAAAGTCGCTCCAGATCGGGTAGCTTTTGCCGCAGAAAGGATTCTTGCTCCGGGTCGCTGATCAGGTGGGGCAAGAGCACGATAAGCCGCTGCACCTCTCATTATGGGCACGGCAAGTAGAGGGGACCATGGAGGGTCAATCGATGCGATGGATAGCGATGTTCCTACTGGCAATTGGGGCCAGTGCCGGACTCTCGGGCGGAAGCCTCGAGGCGCTGCGCCATTCCCGTGAAGTCCGTGCCGAGGAGATCCTTCGAGGCGAGCGACCCCTGCTGATGTTCGGGGAGAGTGCACGCCGACCAAACCTCGTCGCCCTGACCTTTGACGACGGTCCAGATTCTGAAAACACCTTGCCGATCCTGGATATTCTCCGCCGACACCGGGCCGGAGCCACCTTTTTCGTGATCGGGGCCAAGGTCGAGGTCGAACCCGAGATCACCCGGGCAATCTTGAGTCAGGGTTTTGAACTCGGCAACCATTCACACACCCATCCGAACCTCGCCCGGCTCGACCCGACCCGACTCGACGAAGAGATCAACCTAGCTTCCACCCAGATCGAGGCCGCGACCGGAACCTCGCCGACTTTCCTCCGCCCGCCCGGAGGGCAATGGAATCAGGCCGTGGCCGAAGCCGCCGCCGCCCATGGACTGACCACTGTGCTCTGGACCGCCAACAGCAGCGACTTCAACACCGAAGACCCCAAAAAGATCGCCAAAAACGTGCTCAGCCAGGCCCGACCGGGAGGCATTATCCTGTTGCACGACACCGTTCGAGCGACCCGCGAAGCCCTCCCCGCAATCCTCAAGGGTCTCAAGAGGAAGGGTCTGCGCCCGGTGAGCGTCGGGGAACTCTTGCGACAGACACAATCTGGCCCCACCGCAGTCAGGCGGTAGGGCCAAATCGATAGCGGCACTAGAAGCTATCGCCGGAGCTGTCAAAATTGCCGCTCAGCAGAATGTAGTCGAAGATCGTCACCGATCCATCGCCATCCAAGTCCGCAAAAGCGTTGAAGCCAGCATCTCCTTGGCTCAGATCAAAGCTTGAGGAGAGGTCAATGTAGTCGAAGATCGTGATCGCGTTGTCGCCATCAATATCTCCTACAATCAGGGCTAGGTCGACGCCACTAGCTCCGCTGGCAGTGACGGTCACATCCACGGTCCGCCGCAGCCAAGGCCGCTGCTGCACTGAAATCGTCCAAGATCCGGGATAAGCCGGAACCCGGTAGGTCCCATCGGCCTGTGGGGCAAGCTGGAGATTGAAGACCTCACCCACACCATTCCTCATTTGGATCGTTACCATGCTTGGAACAGGGGCCGTAGCGCTCAATCCATTGAAGAGAACCCGTCCTGAAACCGGGACGGCGTCCGACGTGATCGGTGTGACGCTTCCGCTATTGGAGACACTGTAGAGGTTGCCCGCACCGTCGGTGTTGACGGCCGTGATGGATCCACCGAGATCAATCAGATCTTGAACCGGTCCCACGGTGGGCTTGCTGTTCGCACTGGCAAAGGTCAGCTTCGCCCCGCGGAGATCGCTGTTTCCGAAGTCGGACCACATGACCATTCCGTAATACTCTGGTCCGAGCTTCAGACTCCGGTTGATCACACCACCCGAGATGGACAAGCCCTCACTGCGACCATAGGCGAGGAGCGGAGTTTCATAAGGTCCGCCGGTGCCGCCACCAAGGCCAGTGTTCTGGAAGCCCTCGAAGACCCTCCAGCCATAGTTCCGGGCGGGGTTCTGGGGAGTCATGTAGCTGACCTCTTCGAACGCGCTCTGGCCGACATCCATCACGATAATCCCGCCGAAGCCCCCGAGATGCTTCTCATCAAAGGACCACTGCCAGGGATTACGCCAACCGATCGTGTAGATCTCGTCCTCGCCCGTGATCCCGATAAAGGGGTTTCCGGCGGGAATACCGTAGTTGCGGTTGGAATCTGTGGGAAAGTCATCGCGGAATGGATCGATGCGCAGAAACTTGCCCAAGAGCGATGCCACGTTTTGGGCAAGATTTTGTGGGTCATTGCCACTACCGCCGTCGCCCATACCAATGTAGAGCATCCGATCGGGACCGAAGCGCAGAGTTCCGCCGTTGTGGTTGGAAAAAGGCTGCGGGATCCGCAAAATCTCGACCCTGCTGGACGCATCCACCACGTTCGGATTAGCGGTGCTGGCATTAAATCTCACGATCCGCGAGGTACCGCTGGTGTCCGTGTAGTGAAGAAAGATCTGCGGAACCGCCGGCCAGTCGGGGTGAAAATCCATGCCGAGGAGTCCCTGCTCCGACCCAGTCGTGATTCCGGTGAGTGTCAAGAACGGAGTCGTCAGCAAGGTTCCGTTTTGGACAATTCGAATTCGGCCCGTCGCCGATGCCCCTGTCCCGAATCGCTGTTCCACGACGAACAGCCGGGATTCACCAGGGTGCGAATTCATCGTAATGGACCGGGTGAAACCTGTGAAGGGGGTTTCGAGTCGAAGAACTTGAGAGTGGGAAAGAGAAGCGGCCGATAAGGCAGCTAGGGCGAGAGTGGACTTCAGCGTCATGAATTTTCTCCAACTGACCAGCGTAAGCAGGGCGATTTGATCAAGACAAAAGCCCCCTAGGATGCTACGTAGCTTCCCACCGGGCAATTGTTCCCAGGTTGCCCTAAAAAACTCAAGATGCTAGTGCGGGAACGGATTCATCTCGATCGGGTTCGGGGTCGACCATCGTGATTTGAGCCAAAGGATTTTCGATGCATTCCACCGTTCCTTCTTTTCCGGCAATCGACCGGATCTTGGCCAGCACATCAGGAGAACCATCCACCGTATGCCGCAAGGGAATTGGCAGGGTGTCCCCAGGATCGCCAAACTGCATCATCACTCCATAGTCGCCCGGATGCTCAGCGAGGATGCTCTTGAGCCGCTCCAGCTCTTCGGGCTTGGCTCGGTGCATGGAGATCACCACGATCCCCGGGGACTGATCGTCCCGAAAGGGCAAGCTCTCCACCTGCTCTATCACCCCCGCATCATCAATTCGAAGCTCGACCGATTTCTCGCCACCGCTTCCGGGCCGATCCCGATGAGTTACCGCACCGCGAACCCAGACAACCTGGTCTTTTTGGAGGACTTCGCCCAACTTGGCATAGGTTGCCGGAAAGGCGACGGCCGTCAGTTGTCCGGTGAAATCTTCCATCACTAGGCTCGCCATCTTCTCCCCGCGGCTCTTGGTGACGATGACCCGAGCATTGGAGATGACTCCGGCAATCGTGACCGAGGCACCATCTTCGAGTTCTAGAACCTGGGTATTGGAGTGCGAGGCTTTGGCCCGAACGGCCTGCTCCATCCCTCGCAGAGGGTGGTCACTCAGGTAGATCCCCATGACCTCCTTTTCCATCTGGAGGAGTTCTGCGCGGGAGAACTTGCCTTCTTCGGGCAGGGTCGGCAGGTTCTCCATTCCGCCTTCCTCCTCCGATTCGCCAAAGAGCGAGACCTGGCCAGCTTCCCGGCTCCGAATCTCACGGTCGGCATAGACCAGTGCGGCTTCGAGATGCCGGACCAGCGTATGCCGATTCTTCTCGATGTCGTCCAGCGCACCGGCTCGAATCAACGCTTCCAAGGAGGACTTGTTGAGCCCCGCTGGGCGGATCCGAGCCGCAAACTCGTACAGGTGCTGGAAAGGCTCTTTGGCCCGTTCCTCAAGAACGGCCTCGACGAGGCCCTCACCGACTCCCTTGATTGCGGCCAGCCCGAAGCGAATGGCTTGCACAGTTTTGCCCTTGATCTGGACCGTCTCGATACTAAAGTCCACTCCCGAACGGTTGACGCTGGGGGGCAAAACCGGGATCCCCTGGCGGCGACACTCCTCGATGAAGGCGGTGACGCGGTCTTCCTTGTCTCGATAGACGGCCAGCAGCGAGGCCATGAACTCGACCGGGTAATTCGCCTTGAGATAGGCCGTCTGATAGGCGATGATCGCGTAACAGACAGCGTGGGCCTTGTTGAAGGCGTATCCGGCGAATGGGAGAAGGAGTTCCCAAACCTGCTCGGCGGTTTCCTTCTTGATTCCACGCTCTTGGCATCCGGCGAGGAATTCGACTAGCATCGAGTCCATCGCCTTCTTGTCCTTCTTCCCCATTGCCCGGCGGAGGATGTCAGCTTTTCCGAGGGTGAATCCGGCGAGGGCCTGCACGAGCTTCAGAACCTGGTCCTGATAGACGATGACCCCGTAGGTCTCTTCGAGGATGGGGCGCATCTTCTCGTCGAGGTATTCGATCGGTTGCCGACCGAACTTACAGTCCACAAACCGCGGGATGTGCTGCATCGGGCCGGGCCGATACAGCGCGACCATAGCCGCGAGTTCTCTCACGTCTTGGGGTTTCAGTTCGACGATGTTCCGCCGCATCCCGCCCGATTCGAGTTGGAAGACCCCTACAGTCTCACCCTCGCTGAGCATGTTGTACGTCTTTTGGTCGCCCATCGGGATGTCGCGCCAGTCCTGCAGGGTGGACTCGGGGTGGTTCCGGGCGATGTTCTCCATCGTTCGGGCCAAAACGGTCAAGTTACTCAGGCCCAAGAAGTCCATTTTCAGGAGGCCGATCTTTTCCAAGATCCCCATCTCGAAGGCAGTCACGGGTTGCCCGTCGTTGCCTCGGTAGAGCGGGATGTAATCGGTGAGCGCGCCGCGGCTGATCACGACTCCGGCAGCATGGACCCCAGCGTGGCGACAGGTCCCCTCGATCTCCTTGCCCACGTCGAAGAGGCGCTTGACTTTCGGGTCGCTCTCGACCATCTGGCGGAACTCGGCCGACTCCTTGAGTGCCTTATCCAAGGTCATCCCCGGTAGGTTCGGAATCGCCTTGCAGATCTTGTCGGTCTCCATGGGCAGATAACCCAAGACCCGGCCGGAATCCTTGATTGCAGCCTTGGCGCCCAGAGTTCCAAAGGTGATGATCTGCGCCACCTGGCCCTCGCCAAATCGTTCGGTGACATAGCGGATGACCTCGTCGCGGCGGGCGTCCTCAAAGTCCATGTCGATATCCGGCATGCTGACCCGCTCGGGATTCAAAAATCGCTCGAACGTCAGGTCGTATTCCAAAGGGTCGACGTCGGTGATCCCGATGCAATAGCTGACCAACGACCCGGCTGCGCTTCCCCGCACCCCGAACGCGATCTTTTCGTTCCGAGTGAATTGAGCAAACTCGCGAACGAGCAAGAAGTAATCCTCGAATCCCGTTTTCCCGATGACGTCCAGTTCGTATTCGAGGCGTTCCCAGGCTTTCTCGCCTAGGTTGGTTGCACGTTCGCGGAGACCCTTCTCGGCCAGTTCCCTCAGAAACTCGGGACTGCTCAACCCATCTGGTAGCTGGGGTTCGGGCATCGGGGCGCGAGTCTTTCCGAGTTCGACATCACACATGTCCGCAATCTTGAGGGTGTTTTCCAGCGCGTCTGGAGTGTCCTTGAAGAGCTCGGCCATCTCGGCCGCCGACTTCAAGTAGAACTCGTCGGTCTCAAATCGCAACCGCTTGGTGTCGGCCACCAAGGCCCCGGTCCCGATGCAGAGCAAAACATCGTGGGCCTTGCTGCTCTCCTTGCAAAGGTAGTGGGCATCATTGGTGGCGACGAGTTGCAGGTCCAGCTCGCGGGCGATGCGGATCAAGTCATCTTTGATCTGGGCCTGCTCGGGCAATCGGTGGTCTTGGAGCTCGACGAAGTAGTTCTCCGCCCCAAACATCTCCTTGTACATCCCCGCCCGCCGCTGAGCCTCCTCATAATCTCCCTTGAGCAGGAACTGGCAGACCTCGCTGCCCAGGCAGGCGGTGGTCGCGATGAGTCCCGCGCTGTGCTCCCTTAGAAGATCGTGGTCGATCCGGGGCTTGTAGTAGAAGCCATTGAGAGCCGCGATCGTGTGGAGTTTGCACAGATTGCGGTAGCCCTCCAGGTTGCGCGCCAAGAGCACCATGTGATAGGTGCTGTTCTCTTCCCTTCCCGCCCGGTTGGTGTGGCCGTTCGGAGCCACGTAGGCCTCCATCCCGAGCAGGGGCTTGATGCCTTGCTTTTGGCATTCAAAGTAGAACTCCATGACCCCAAACATCACTCCATGGTCGGTGATGGCAAGGGCGGGCTGCTCCAATTCTTTGGCCCGTGCGACGAGGTCGGGAATCTGATTTGCGCCGTCGAGCAGGCTGTACTCGGTGTGGTTATGGACGTGGACAAAGCTCCGGCACATGGTTGCGGGTTGGCTCTATTGTGGACGAACCGAGGTCCCGATGGGATTCTGGGATTGGGCGGAATTCGTGACTCGGACTCCTATGCGTCGGCGGATTGGGCCGACCTCGCTCTTCCGTGGCGGACTTCTGTCTGAACTCGCTCGCCGGCCCCGGGGCGGAACCCTGTGGAACTCCCACGGCTGGTTCCGGAAGACTGGCTTCTTTCCACAGGGTGAGGGCTCGGCATCGGGCCGGGGCGGCGAGCGATTCGCGGTAGAGTGGTGAGCAGGATGGACGCTGCGCGGGCCGCTTGGCATTCCCTGCTCTCCGCGATCTTCCCCGACCGATGCGTGCTTTGCGAACGGGTCGGGTTCCCGCCCATCTGTCTCTATTGCCGACAGCAGTTGGTCCCAATCTCTCCGTCGGACCAGCCCGCCCTGCCGCCCGATGGCCTCGACCTGCTCCGCATTGGCTTTCACTACAGCGGCCGAATGCAACAAGCGATCACCCAGTATAAATACGGTCGATCCACTGCGCTCGGGGCGACTCTCGCGGATCTCGTCCGCCAAGACTTCGCCACGTTTGATCTCCTCGGAGACCTCGACGTCATCGCTCCGGTACCGATTCACTGGCGGCGGTGGACGGCCCGTGGATTCAATCAGACCGAGATCCTTTGTTCGCGCTTGCCCCGGTCCATGGTCGATCACGAGGCGATCTCGCGGCTCCGCTTCACGCCACCCCAGGCTTCTCTGACGCTCATGGAGCGCCGGACGAGCCTGGTGGGGGCCTTTGCCAGCGACGAACGTCTGAGCGGCCGGCGCGTCCTCATCGTCGACGACGTGTACACAAGCGGCTCGACGGTCGCGGAATGCGCTAAGGCCCTCCGCGCCGCCGGCGCCGCCTGGGTTGGCGCCTACGCCCTCGCCAGCTCGCTTCGTGCGACTGATGATTGAGGTCACCCCAAGCTGAGGTGACCTCAGGAAACCAACCGCTATCCTTCCGGCTGGAGGAGGCCGTATTTTCCGTCTTTGCGGCGGTAGAGGACCTCGACGTTCCGCGTGTCTTCGTTGCGGAAGATGAAGAATGGGTGGCCGACCATCTCAAGTTGCAGCGCGGCTTCTTCCACCGACATCGGTTTGATCAGGAACTGCTTGCGTTCGGCGAGCTCAAAGATGTGGGACTCGTTTTCGGGAACGCCGTTCTCCAGCACCGCCGGGGGGACCTTCCCGCCCCGCTTCTGATAGCTATCGTGAAGACGGCGCTTGAGTCTACGAAGTCGTTGGTCGAGCTTTTCGCTTACGAGGTCGATGGCTGCGCGGACGTTCGCGTCCTCTTCTTCCCCGCGAACGGTGAATCCATCGGCAAAGACCGTGACTTCGACCCGATGACCGTGACGACTCTCGCGGTGCACGATCTCCACCTTATTGGCCTGGTTGAAGTAGCGATCCAGCTTTCCGAGTTTGCTCGAAGCGTAGTCGCGGTCGTGATCGGAGAGGTTGCCTTCGGCGTTGCGTACGAGTACTTCCATGATTTGCCTCCGGGCGAAATCACGGTCGGGAAAGAGTTGCAATGGCCATAGCGGCGATGCCTTCGCCCCGACCGAGGGCGCCCAGTTTTTCGTGGGTGGTCGCCTTGACGCTCACTTGGTCTGCTGAGATCAGGAGAGCATCGGCGATCACCTGAACGATCTCCGGTCTCCGAGGGAGGATTTTGGGCCTTTCCGCGAGGACCGTACTATCTATATTGACGATCCGATACCCTTTTTCCTTGATCATCCGACCAGTTTCTTTCAAAAATTCTATCGAGGCCCGATCTTTCCACTGGGGATCGCTGGGCGGGTAGTGGGTTCCGATATCCCCTAGGCCCACCGCGCCGAGTAACGCATCGACGACGGCATGAAGGAGCGCATCGGCATCCGAGTGCCCCTCCAAGCCCGGACGTTCCTCTGGGAACTCCACCCCGCCAAGCCAGAGCGGACGCGCCGGATCGGGGCTGAAGGAGTGAATGTCGTAACCAAAGCCAGTGCGAATTTCCATCGTCGAGGGGGTGCGATTCTCATCGCCAGGGTGGGTGATCTTGATGTTCGCGGGGTCTCCAGGAACGATTTGCGGAACGATCCCGGCGGCTTCCAATACGCTCAGATCATCCGTCATTCGATCTCCGGCGAGTGCGTAACCACGCAGAAAGTCGCGCCGATGACCGATCTGCGGGGTCTGGACCGCGCTCAGGCTTGACCGATCCAAGGTCTGAACCGACCCGGGCCTCACCAGCTTGATCGTATCCGTGACCGCAAGCCCCGGACAGGCCGCGCCCGAAGTCTCGGCAGCCTCAAACGTGCGGCTGATCAGATCCGCCGAAACAAAAGGACGAGCGGCGTCGTGAAAGGCGACCCAGTCGAACTCTTCAGGAACGGCCGCTAGACCCCGCTGAGCGCTTTCGGGCCGAGAACGCCCCCCTCCGACCACGAACGTTGCCTCGGGCGCCGCCGACTTAAACTCCTCAATGCGCTCATCAGAGACGACCAACCCCACGCCCCCGACCTCGGGATGGTGGAGAAAGGCCTCAAAAGCGTGACGCCAAACCGGCTTCCCGTCGATCAGCAGGCCGACCTTGTCGCGCCCAAAGCGTTCGCTGCGCCCCGCGGCCAAGAGAATGGCAAAGAGGACCTTCATGGCTCCCCTCGGCGGACCGGCTTTTTGCGCGGGGGCTCGATCTCGGCTGGCCCCCCAGTGGCTTCGAGGTCGAGGTCGGCAAAAATCATCTTGCCGCGCTCGGTTTGGATGACCTGGGTCACGACGACCAAGACTTGCTCACCGATCTTCTTGCGGCCACCTTCGATCACGACCATAGTGCCGTCATCCAGGTAGCCGACGCCCTGGCCGGCCTGGCTCCCTTCGCGGGCCACGATCAGCTCGAGGGTCTCTCGGGGCAAAACGTTGGGCTTGAGGGCCATCGCCAGGTCGTTCAGATTCAAGACTCGGACATCTTGGAGCTCGGCGACTCGATTGAGGTTCACGTCGTTGGTCACCAGGTCGGCCCCCATGGCCTTGGCCAGCTTCACCAGCCGGGAGTCCACCTCCTCCTTGTTCTCGGCCAGAAGTCGATCGTAGGTCCCGACTTCGAGCGGAAATTCTCCCTGAATGAGCTTGAGAACATCGAGCCCGCGCCGTCCCCGCTGTCGGCGCAAGGCGTCGGCACTATCGGCGATGTATTGAATTTCTTCGAGGACAAACTTCGGAAGATAGAGCTGCCCCTCAAAGAATCCTGAACGCAGCACGTCGTAGATCCGGCCGTCGATGATCACGTTGGTGTCGAGGATCTTGAACCCAAGCCGCTTAGGTTTGCCCTGAATTCGGTACCAAGGAAGAGCGTCTTCCATCGTACGGAGGGCATAGACCGCCAAAATCGAGAGCGAAACCAGAACGACCGGCCCGATGATCGCCATGATTTCGGCCGGCGCAATCAAGGCAACCCCAAAGATGATCGGCGAAGAGCAGAGACTTCCAGCGAGAATCCCGAGAACTAGGGTCACCTTGTCCCCGACCCCCATCTTGTCCCAGTGGCCGCTGAGCCGTTCCCAGTTCCGAACGAGGAAGCTCGCCAAGCCGGCCCCGAGCAAGAAGCCGAGCATCGCGATCCCGGCGATGATCAAGATGTCATCGCGTTGGCGGAAGTCCTCGGGCTTTCCTCCGGTAATCCGGACCGCGAGGTCAAACAGCCACCGCAAGATCTCATTGGTTTGGGCCGCAGCAAAGTAGCTAATGAGCGCCGCAAAGACGGTGACAAACAGAACTCGGAATCGGGGTTTCATCGGTCACCGCGGCCCAAACGGACGTCCACGATTTCTATTTTGACACCTTCCAAGACCGGGAAGAGGAAAGCCTCCTCGACGTTGCCTTGGTTGAGCTTCAGGTGTCCGCCCGTGAGTCGCGCCTGGTTGCGGGTCGAATCAAGTCCCAACCATACTGAGCCGGTCCAAGCCTCGACCCAGGCATGGTAGTAAAACGCGCCATCCTGATAAATGAGACCGCTGACCAGGCGGGCCGGGATCCCCGCCGCTCGGCAAAGGGTGGCGAGCAGAATGGCGTGGTCTCGGCAGAGGCCCTCCTTGGTGCGCAGGACCTCACGTGCGTCTCGAAGGACCCCGATGCCGGTGTTGGTCGACATCATCCCGGCTACGTGAGTCCGAAGCTTCTCGGCCGCAGTGTCGGCACGATCGGTGGGACCGAGGACATCCCGAGCGAGGGCGATCATCTCGGGGGCATCACTCGGAATCAGGTGCGTAGGTTTGGTCCATTCCCGTTGGGTCTTGCCTGTCTCAACGATCGACTTGGGGTCCCGCTCCTGCACTGGCTCGATGATCAGGCGCCAGGATTCGCCATCTTTGGTCACCACTTGGTGGCCCCCACTAGGGATCCGGCCGAGGTCGATGCCGATGACCTTCATCTCGACCCGAGTTGTCTCCGAGGGCCTCTGGATCGGCTTGTCGGGGACCACTCGACTGGCCTCGGCGAGATCGATCGCAATCGTTCCGGTCTGGCTCAGGTCTTCGGCCACCTTCCTTGGCTCGGGCAAAAACTCCATGCCGAAGGGGCCTTCGATCTTGATTGCGTTCCCGACCTTGTCGACAAAGACCTTGAGCGTTGCACGAGGGTCCACCACCTCGATCAGATTGGCAAAGACCTCGTTCTTGCCGACCCGGACGAGCTGCCCCGATCGGCGTTGCACGTTGTTCTTCACCAAGTCCAAGGTCGTCGGATCGAGCAGATAGACCTCGTCCTGCTTAAGTTCGGGATTGAGCAACACGTATCGTGAAGGGTCATCCACCAGCCGGGCCCCCGCCGGGATGGGGACTCGCTTCGACGACTTTTCTCCTTGGCTCTCGATGGCAATTTGGATAGAGTCTTTCCCGACGTCTGCATTGGCGATCTGAACCCGGCCTTGACTCTCGGTTCGGATCTCGATGCGTGCCGGACGGAACCGCTCGTCGATCCAGTAGGTCATTGTCTGCCGCATCGAAAGGTCGCCGCCAAGCATCTTTCCTTGCAAAACGTTGATGGTCCAGACCTTGGTCATTGGCTTGCCTTGCCAGGTATCCGGGCGGGTGCTGGATCCGGTGTAGCCCACCTTGACTCCTTGGATATAGAGCCCCATCCAAGCCTCCGTTTGGGCTTGTGCGAAGCTCCAAAGCAAACCGACCAATGCGACAAGAGCAGCCTTTTTCATCTTGAAATCCCAATTACTAAACGAAGGGAGAAGCTGGTTGGGTCCCCAAAAAGTGATCCAGTTGACGAACCCCTCAACCGATCTGTTGTTTCGGTAGAGTCATTGCGGCCTCTCATTCCGTCGATCCGATGGTGTATTGTAAGGCGCGCAGGGCGTAGGATGGGACGATGGCGAAGCTTGTAATTGTGGAATCTCCGGCAAAGGCCAAGACGATTAGCCGCTTCTTGGGGAGCGGATACGATGTTCAAGCGAGCTTTGGCCACGTCAGAGACCTCCCCGAGAGCGCCGACGATATCCCGGCGACCCACAAAAAGTACAAGTGGGCCAAGCTCGGCGTGGATGTCGACAACGAGTTCGAACCTCTCTACATCGTCCCCGACGACAAGAAGCGCCACGTCGAGACGCTCAAACGGGCCAGCAAGGACGCCGACGAACTCCTGCTCGCCACCGATGAAGACCGGGAAGGAGAGAGCATCAGCTGGCACATTCTTCAACTCCTCAAGCCCAAAAAGGGTGTCCCGATTCGACGAATCGTTTTCCACGAGATCACACCCGAAGCGATCCAAGAAGCCCTCCGCACCCCCCGCGAGATCGATGAAGACCTCGTTCGAGCCCAAGAAACCCGGCGCATCCTCGACCGGCTCTACGGCTACACTCTCTCTCCGCTTCTTTGGAAGAAGGTCGCTCCGCGGCTCAGCGCAGGCCGGGTCCAAAGCGTGGCCGTTCGACTGATCGTCGAGCGAGAGCGCAAGCGCCGGAGCTTTGTCAGCAGCACCTATTGGGATCTCCTCGCCTCGCTCGGAGCCAAAGAGGGCACGTTTGAAGCCCGACTGACCCAGATCACCGGAAAGCGAGTGGCGACCGGTCGCAATTTCGACCCCGATACCGGAAAGCTCAAGGATGACGTCGCCCTGCTCGGAGAAGGCGACGCCACGAACCTGGCCGATGCGGCCCGAGTCGCCAAGCCGTGGAAGGTCAGCGACCTCGAAACTACCCCGGGCGAAGAGCGCCCTCCCCAGCCGTTCCAAACCTCAACGCTCCAACAAGAGGCCGTTCGCAAACTCCGATTTACTAGCAAGCGAACAATGCAAATCGCCCAGCAGCTTTATGAAGGCATCGATCTCGGCAACGGCGAGCGAGTCGGCCTCATCACCTACATGCGCACCGACTCTCTCAACCTTGCCGAGCGGGCGCTGGAACAGACCCGCGACGTGATCCGCGACCTCTATGGCGCGGAATACCTGCCGAAGCAGCCGGTGCGCTACAAGACGAAGGCCAAGGGCGCCCAAGAAGCCCACGAAGCCATTCGTCCCACCGACCTGGGCCGCCGCCCGCAGGACGTCAAGCGCTACCTGGAGGCCGACCAATATGCCCTTTACGAGCTGATCTGGAAGCGAACCGTGGCGTGCCAAATGCTCCCGGCCAAGGTCCTGCGCACCAGCGTCGAGGTCGAGGTCGAAGCTAACCAGAACACCCTCACCTTTGCGGCCAGCGGCAAGCAGATCACGTTCCCCGGCTTCCTGCGTGCCTACGTGGAAGGAAGCGACGATCCCGAAGCGGAACTCGACGGTCAAGAGCGACTGCTCCCTGCCCTTGAGGTCGGCCAAGAGCTCGATCTCCGGCGACTCGAGGCCGAGGGGCATACGACCAAACCTCCCGCCCGCTACACGGAAGCGAGCTTGGTGAAGAAGCTCGAAGAAGAAGGGATCGGTCGCCCGAGCACCTATGCCAGCATCATCAGCACGATCCAAGATCGCGGCTATGTGCACAAGCGAGGGACCGAGCTCATCCCCACGTTCACTGCGTTCGCGGTGACCGAGCTCCTTGAAGACAACTTCAACGACTACGTGGACACCAAGTTCACGGCCCGGATGGAGAACGAACTCGATGAAATCGCCGATGGCAAGCGAGATTGGGTCCAACACCTCCGCCGCTTCTATCACGGCGAGGAGAGCGAGCTCGGGCTAGCCCTCCAGATCTCCTCGAAGGAGAAAGAGATTCCCTACCCGGCGATCGAACTCGGCCAGAGCGACGAGGGTCTTCCGGTGGTCGTCAAGGTGGGTCGATATGGCAACTATGTTCAGGTTGGAGAAGGTGAATCAAGCCAAAAGGCGACGATCCCCGAGGACTTAGCTCCGGCCGATCTGACTCTGGAAAAGGCGATGGACCTGATCCGGCGGAAGGCCAGCGGTCCGGAGGCCCTCGGCAAGGACCCCTCCACCGGCCAGTGCGTCTTCTTCAAGAAGGGTCGATTCGGGAGCTACCTGGAGGTCGCCCAAACCGATGCCGAGCGCGAAGCCGGCGAAAAGCCCCGCCGCGTGACTCTGCCCGACAATATGCGAGAGGCCGACCTGGACGAAGAGGCGCTTCCGCTTCTGATCAAGTTTCCAATCGACCTAGGGCAGTTCCCCGATTCGGGAGAGACCATGCTCGTTCAGATGGGACGATATGGCGCATATGTCAAGGCCGGGACCGAAACGCGCAACATCCCAGATTGGCGAGAAGCGGCCCGGATGTCGGCCGATGAGGCCATCGCTCTTCTGCGCGCGCCGAAGCAGGTGCGGGGTCGGGCAGCCGCAGTGGCCGCTCCGAAGGAGGCGATCAAAGAGTTTGGCGCATTGGAAGGTGCCGAAGGCCCAGTCCGCGTTTTGGATGGCCGCTATGGCGCCTACGTCACCGACGGAAAGACCAACGCCACCATTCCCAAAGGGACCGATCCCCAGGATCTGACCCCCGAGGAGGCCTTGCGGCTTCTGGCGGAGCGAAGAGGGGCACCCAAATCGACCAAATCTGCCAAAGGCCGCCGGACGACCAAGGCAAAAACGGCTCGGAAGACGACGAGGAAAGCAAGCTAAGCCTCGTAAGGAAGTGCAGAAGTGAAGACAACCCTTATGATTTCAGCCCTACTCTCTCTGCTCGGCTGTGTTGGAAAGATCGACCCCATGACCGCTCCACAAAACGAAACGATTTACGACTTTGTTCAAAAGGACATCGATGGAAAAGAAGTCAAACTCGACAAGTTCTCGGGTCAAGTTCTCTTGGTGGTCAATGTCGCGAGCAAGTGCGGTCTAACCCCCCAATATGAGGGCCTGCAAAAGCTTTATACCGACTACAAAGACAAGGGGCTGACCGTGCTGGGATTCCCGGCCAACAACTTCATGGGTCAGGAGCCGGGGACGAACGAGGAAATCAAGACCTTCTGCTCCACCAAGTACAACGTGAGCTTCCCGATGTTCTCCAAGGTTTCGGTCAAGGGCGACGACATTGAACCCCTCTTCAAGTGGCTGATCGCCAACTCCGGTCGGAACGACGAAATCGAGTGGAACTTTGCCAAGTTTCTGGTTGGCAAGGATGGCAAGGTCATCGCTCGATTTGGACCCCGAACCAAGCCCGATGATCCCGAAATCATCCAAGCGATCGAGAAAGCTCTGAAGTAAGCCCTACGACTCTTCGTCGATCAAACCGGGAAGCTGAACATCCTCGTTCTTCGGTAAGCCAAGTGCGTGGGCCGCTTCCTTCAAGTCGATCGTCAGCTCGGGCAAGTCGCTGAGCTGGCGAAGATTGAACTGGTGCAAGAACTGCTGGGTTGTGGCATAGAGCCAAGGTCTACCGGGGGTCATCCGCTTGCCCGAAACTTTGATCAACCTCCGCTCCAGCAGACTCCGGACTCCGTAATCGCTCTGCACGCCCCGGATCATCTCGATCTCGGCCAGGGTGATCGGCTGGCGGTAGGCGATGATCGCCAGCACCTCCATCACACTCCGGCTGAGTCGCTGCTTTTGGGGCTTTAGGAACCGCGTCACCACTTCGGCCAAAACCGGACGGGTCGCTAGCTGATAGCCACCGGCGATTTCGACCACTTGCAGGGCCGATTGATGGTCGAGCTTTTGGCTGAGAGTCTCGATTGCGCCCAAGACATCCGAGGGGGAGGCATCAAGCGCTTCGGCCAAGGCCTCCTTGTTCACCGGCTTATCCGAGACGAAGAGGAGCGCCTCGACTTGGTGGGCTAGGCTGAGCAGGCCGCGCCTCCGGCAAAGTAGATCTCTTCACCTTCGACTCGAACCCGGGCTTGACCCAATCGGATCAGCTCCAACAGAGCCAAGAACCACCAGACGATCTCTTGCCGAGTGAGCGGCTCGGTCACGATGGTCTCCAGAAGCTGCCAATCTTGAGGGAGAACCCGCGCGACCAAGTCCATCTGTTCGGTGAGGCTACGCCGAGGTCTCCGGAGCGCATCGGGCGGCTCGGGAACGGCCCGCTTGAGTAGCCGCTCCAGCACAAGGGCTAGATCCCCGGCCTCCACATCCTTAAGTTCAAACGGGATCTCATACTGAACCTCGGTCTTGGCCGAGCGGAAGAACGTCCGTTCCCTCTCTTCTTGCCACAGGGTCAGGCATCGGATCGCGTCATCGAATTGATGGGTCGTCGGCTCGATCGCCAGCGCTTCGTCATCCTCGTAGTACTCATCCACCTCCTCCACCTCAACCGGGATCAGGTGAAAGGCCTTGCGCTCCACCAGATAGGCTAGCGGTGCCAGCGCACTGGCGATCAGGTCAAGATCCTCACGCTGAGATTCAAGGAGGTACAGAAAGTACGCCTCGCAGATCGGGGCCAGGGGGACGTCGAGCAATTCGACTTTGTGGTTGCGGACGGCCTGGACCAGAGTCCCGAGGGTCCCGGTGAAGGCGTTGCACTCGATCTGCAGGGGGACAGTCCCCAAGAGGCCAACAGGCCCTCCTCCAGAGGTCTTTTCGAGTTCAAAGAGCGTCGCGGCCACGGTGGTACGAAGACACAGACGCAGGGCAACCTGATTTTGATGCGGAAAGCTGGAGGCGCCGAGCGGATTCGAACCGCTGGATGAGGGTTTTGCAGACCCTTCCCTTAACCACTTGGGTACGGCGCCGGACTGACAATCATACCGCAGAATCGCCGGGCGGACGAACTGGGCAACTTCGCCGACCGAACCAGCGGTACCGGTTTTGGGCGATGATCCGATAGACCCCAGCCGCCACCCAAGAGAACGGCCATACTCGGCTCAGGCTACCGAGAAACCGAATCGGCCATGGACCCCACCGAGTCATCTCCGCCCAGGCGGAAACGCCCCTCCACTCTCGCTCCTCACAGGTTAAGATCATTGAACCGGCTCCGGCGTAGGCACTTCCCTGCAGAGTTTCGACCTGCAAAGGAATGCCCGCTCGGTCTGCCCACCGAACGACACGCAACTGAGACCGGTGGCAAAGGTTGCACTCACCGTCAAAATACAGACAATACGCCTTCACGCTATGACTTCTACGCAAAAACTTAGAACCTTAACAGGATCTTCACCCAGCCCCAGACGAAGTTCGCTCTAAAATAAAGTATTGGTCTAGAGATGTTTCCTATGAAAAACTTTGCACTCTCCGCCCTTGTTTTGCTCGCCGTCTCGGTAGCTAGCGCTGATCCTGTGGAAGATCTCCGCAACGCCACGAATATGGCTTTCCAAGCGCTTGGTTCTCCATACAACGTCACCGGTGCCATCACGACCTCGGGAATCACCGAGGAATCGCTCCCCGCGCGCGCTAACAAGCCGGCCGGATCGCTCAACAGCACCAATAATCTCAGCGACATCGTCCCGGGCTTTGGCCTCACCGGCACGGTCACGCTCACGGGGACCAAGACGGCCTCCAACAAGATTCGGTGGATCCTTACCGCGCCAGGTCTCATCGGCCAAACCATCCCCATCGAGTTCAATGGAACGGTGGTCAACTTCCGAGTCACCTCCTTCACCGGTGAACTCAACGCGATCTGCTCCAATGTCCCCACGTTTCCGGACCCTGTGGATGGATTAACCGGCCGGAACGTCTTGGTCGAGCCCGATCCGAGTCAGCCCAATTTCATCCAGGTCCGGGGCAATGTCTTTGTCGTGTTTACTGCGACCGTCCGGGTCGATCCGGCTGGCTATATCGGCGCCGGTGGAAATGCGCCCCTCGGGACCACGGTTCGCCAAAAGCTGATCCTGAACGACAGTTCTGCGAGCCCGCTCGGCGAGCCGGTCACGGTGCAACTCCTGGATGCCAGTAGCAACGTGGTCGCGACTGAGGTCACCACCCTGGATAGCGACGGCTTCTACTCGGTCTCCTTCATTCCCTCAGGAAGCTTTACGGTTCGAGCGAAGGCCACCAACTGGCTGAGCGTGGAGCGCACCGCGGTGACCCTCAACGGGACGCAGGTCAACCTCTCCGACGCGAGTTGCGTCAATGGCGACGTGGATGGGGACGATTCGGTCACCGTCTTCGATTACATCGAGCTGAGCACCAGCTTCGACCTCAGCCAGGGCGATTCGGGATACAAAGCAGCCGCCGACCTCGACCGAGATAACTCGATCACGGTTTTTGACTACATCATCCTCAGCAACAACTTCGACCGAAGCGGACCGACCGAGAACTAAGCTCGACCAGCGGTAGACTCCGGAGCGTATGAGTTTGGCCCCCGGAGTCACCGGCGTGGTGATGGTCAAGAACGATGCTGAGAGGCTGGCCAAATGTATCGCCAGCCTGAAGGCGGCGTGCGACCGGGTGATCGTCCTCGATACGGGCTCCACCGACCACAGCGTCGAAGTCGCTCGCGGTTCGGGGGTTCAGGTGATGGAGCATCCTTGGACGGGTGGGTTCGACACGAGCCTCAATATCCTCCTCGACGCGGTCGAGACCGAGTGGACCTTCCGCCTGGATTCCGACGAGTGGGTAGTGCCGGGGTCGGAAGGCGAGGTGCGCCGCATGACCCAGCAAGACCCCCGAATCTTCTTGATGGCCTGCACCCGGCGCAACTTCATCGACACCAAGCGCTACACCCAAGACCACCAGCCGCGACTCTGGCGCACCGCTCCCGATATGCGCTTTCAGGGCGTGGTCCATGAGCAGTTTCCAAAAGCCGTGATCGAAGCCAAACGCGCAGCCGGGGGACACGTCGCGCTCAGTTCGATCCGCATCCTCCATGTCGGATACGTCGGCATCGACACCAAAGAGAAACACCGGCGGAACGCGGAACTGGTCCGCAAAGAACTCGAACTCCGCCCCGGCCAGATCTACTATGAGGTCTCGCTTGCCGATTCGCTCCACGTGCTGGGCGACCCGGAGGGAACGTCGCGGATTCGGGCCATCGTCGATACCACCGTCGCTCGCCAGGCCCCGGCCGAGCACGATATCGTCGCTCTTCCCTTCCAATACGAGTTCGACCTCGTGACGGTGGAGGACTTTGAATCGGAGCGAGTGCAGGCTGCTCTCGATTACACGCGGAAGTTCTGGAACGATTCCCCGCTCCCCACCTACGCCGCCGCCCTGCTTTGCCGCCGCTTGGGCCGGCACGAGCTCGCGCTAGAGTTCTTCAAGACGCTCCACCAGATGGGCGAGAGCAAGCGATTCCGCCCCTGCCCCGGGTTCGCCCCCGAGGTCATCCACGGCCTAGCCTGGATCGGCATCGCCGAGATGGCCGGCAAACTCGGCCAACTCGACCTCGCCGCCGAGTTCGAAAAGCGAATCCACAACGCCCGCCGTGGCTGAAGCTGGAACGGAGGTCCCGCCCGGGATCGTTCCCAACCCCCTACCCCCTAACTCCTAACTCCTAACTCCTAACCCCTACCCCCTACTCGCGCGCCGACGACTGGGGCCGAACACGGATAGAATACAGGGTAATGGCTAGCTTGCACGAGTACCCCGTCACGGTCGATTGGAACGGAGGCCGAGACGGCGCCGGAACCGTCACCGCCAACCGATCCAACGTCACCAATACCCTCAGCGTCCCGCCCGAATTCCAAGGCCCAGGCCGAGGGACCAACCCCGAAGAACTCCTGACCGCCGCGATCGCCAGCTGCTACAGCATCACCTACGGCATCATCGCGACCAACCAAAAGATTCCGGTTAAGAACTTCTCGGTGACCGCCACCGGTGTCGTCGAGCAGAACGGAGCCAGCTTCAACTACAAAGAAATCACCGTCCACCCCGTCATCACCCTGGCCGAAGACGCCACCGACGACCACGTGGCCAAAGCCACCGACATGGCCCACAAGGCCGATCACTATTGCATCGTGACCAACGCCGTCCGCGGCAAGGTCGAAGTCAAGATCGAACCCACGGTGCAAAAGGGCTAAGCGAAAAATGGCACGAACTCCCCTCGTCGCAGGCAATTGGAAAATGAACCACACGTCGTTCGACGGGGTGGAGTACGTCGAGGCCTTTGAACCGTTGGTCGCCGATGTCGAAGGGGTAGAGATCGTCCTCTGCCCCAGCTTCGTAGCGATCTCATCGGTTGCCGCCGCGCTCGAAGAATCGGCCATCGCCACCGGCGCCCAAGATCTCTTTTGGATGCCCTCCGGCGCCTTTACCTCTTGCATCTCGGTGGAGATGCTCGAGGCTGAAGGCGTGGAGTTCGTGATCATTGGCCACAGCGAACGCCGGGCCCGTTTTGGGGTGCTGGAAATCCCGACCTCCACCGTCGGCTACTTCGGCGAGACCGACGAGACCGTTAATCTAAAGCTCCTCGCCGTTCAGCCCAGCAGCCTGATCCCGATCTTGTGCGTCGGCGAAACCCTTGGCGAACGAAACGAGGGCAAAACCGACGCCGTGATTCGCGAGCAATTGGCCGGGGCGCTGGAGGGTATCGATCTCTGGGATCGCCTCGTGGTCGCCTACGAACCAGTCTGGGCCATCGGCACCGGCCAAACCTGCGATACGGCTGAAGCCGAGCGGGTTTGCGGCATGATTCGCCGGACCCTGGGCGAGCTCAGCTCTCCCGACCTAGCCGAGACCGTCCGAATTCTCTATGGCGGGAGCGTCAAGCCCGCCAATGCGGCCGACCTCTTTGCCCAGCCCAACATCGACGGCGGGTTGGTCGGCGGAGCCAGCCTCAAGCCCGAAGACTTTGCCGCCGTGGTGCGGGGAGCCCTGGCTTGAGCGCCAAACGGGTCAGCGAAACCCGTACCACCCTGGCCCAAGTCGTCGAAACCACCGACGCGAACTTCCTCGGCAAAGCCTTCGGCGGCTCGATCTTGGCCATGATCGACCTTTGCGCCTATGCGACCAGCAGCAAGTTTGCCGGCACGCTTTGCGTCACGGCCAGCTTCGATCGGGTCGACTTTTTGGAGCCCATCGAGGTCGGCGATCTGGTCACTTTGGAGGGCCACATCAGCTTCGTCGGGCGCACGTCGATGGAAGTCACGATCACTCTCTTTTCCGAGAACCTGATGGCGGGCACCCGGCGGCACACCAATACGGCCCGGGTCACCATGGTCGCAATCCGCGATGGCAAGCCGGTCGAAGTCCCGCGCCTGATCTGCGAAACTCGCGAGGACAAGCTCGCCTTTCTCGCCGGGAAGCTCCGCCGCGAGCGCCGCCAGATGCACCGCGCTGAATTTGACAAGATTCTGAGCGAGATGGAATCCTTCTCCGACGAGAAACTCGACCAGCTCCTTTCCGCGTAGATCCCGGACAGGCCATGGACCACGGAGACCTCTGCATCGCGCGAGTGCCCGGCACCGAGCTCGAAAAGTTCAGCAACAAGGCCCAGCGCCCCGTGGTGGTCGCCTATCTGCTGGACCAAATCGCCTTGGTCTATCCCCTCACATCGACTCTGCCCCAGCATAAAGAGGGGATCGTCAAGGCCGGCGAAAAGACTTGGGTCATCACCCGAGATGGGCTGTACGCGGTCCCGCTCGATCACCTCAACCCCAATGGCGAAAAGCTGCCCGGATTCCACCGACTGAGTGAGATGATCCGGCGCGACATTGGCCGTCGCGAAGCCAGCGCCCTCGCCCGCCCCGGCGAACGACTCGCACACAAGGGCCTCGCCGACCTAGAAGCTCTCAAAAAACCCGAAGAACCCAAGATCCCTCCGGCCAAACAGCCTCCGCGCAAACGCACCGACGCAGAGATCTTTGAAGACTACATGGGTGGCCTGATCGACCTCGACATGAAGAACCCCGGCTTCGACGGCCGCCCCGAAAAGAAGCGCTGAAGAAACCGCCACCAACGGAATCCAGAGCGCACCTCATTGCGTCCTTGATATAAGGGTAGGACTATGTCTGCCCTTCACGTCTGATGAGCTAGGGATGAGGTAAAGCTTGAAGGGTCGAGTTACTGCACATACGCTAGAAAAAAAGATTTGCCTTCTCTACAGGAGTGCCAACAAGGGGCTTTCACTTGAGGATTCCTTAAAGAAAGGACGATTTGAAACGATAAAGGGTTTCATTGACAAAGCGGAGATCTCGAACGAAACGCGTTTAGCGCTCCTTGACCATTTGGACAAGTTCGAGCCAAAGAAGACCGGCGATATCTTGATCTTGTGCGACCAAATGATCGACACATTACGCCCGCGATCTTACACTACCTGGATCGCCAAGCTTGGAACCGGGGCCGTGATCTTAACCGTTCTATCCGCCATTGCGAACATTGTCGCTGTAGCTGAATTTCTCCTACCGCGACCTTACATTCAGCTCCTGCTCTACACTTCAATCGTTCTCGCCGGGTTCTGTTGGCTAGTATCTGTCCTATACCAAAGAAGACTGATTACTGCTGGTCGAGGACAATTAACACTGTTTATTGTGGGAATACTACCCTGCGTGCCGTTCGCCTGGCCCCACGTCGTGAGTATCGGCCAACCTGCCAAGCCTGAGAAGTTGAAGGAAGTGCTTAACCATGCGTCTGTACAATACTTCGTGAATCCCGTCGCTGATCTTCCGGAGGTCGTGCAGTTGCACCGACCCGACGATAGGAAGGTCACGTCGTTTCTAGATATCACAGTAGAAGGATTGACTGATGGCACCGTCAACCAAGATGGCACTCTCGAGGTTTCGGCCCGAAGCTCGTCCGGCGCGGCATTAAGGCTTAACTCCGTATACCTTGAGGAAATCGAACCAAAGGTCAACCGAAATCCAAAGACTAAGTTGGTCAAGGTGTTCCTGAGTCTATCGGCCGACCGGAAGATAGCATTCCTTCGCCGACAGTCTGAGTTGCGGGTTGCTAGCTATCTGCTCCATGTCGAAGCCGTAGAAAGAGGAGCAAAGGTTCGGGCGACAAAACCTGTCCTGGTGGAGTCAAGGCGGGACTTCTCTGATCAACCTTCGAACGAAAACGCAGTCAAGCTAAGCTCGACGGCATTTTTCAACGAAGACGGCATCCGACTACATGGCGTTATGAAGGAAGGCGCAAGCGTTAGCCTGCGGGACGATAGGTCTCGAGATCGACCAGGTCTCTGGGAGTTCTCATTCCAGATCGACACCGAGAAACCAACCCAAGAGGGGCTGGTGAAAATTGTCCTCGCTTGTGGGATAAGGATACGTCTCATTCCGAGTGATCCTAGCTCTAGATACTTTCGCGCTGAGCTAGAGTCACGAGAGTCTCGTAGATCCCTTCCCGGCACTATCTCACTCAAAAATTTTAGGCTACAACCAGATTCGAAGGGCACGTTTATACTGAGACTGTACTACGACAGTCACTCTGTGATTCTCTCTTGCGGTATTGGAGGTCAACACTCAGGACCGGGGGTTCCGGTAAGCGAGCAGCTCCTCCAACAATCTGCGAATAACGGAGTAGCAGGTGAGTTTCGTGATGAATTTAGCATTTTCGGAATGAATGGAGTTCTACTCAGCAGAAAGCAGACGGTAATGCCTCGCGTGTTCCTCACCAATAACTCAGTAAAACGTTGACTCAAGAGGGCGAGCTAGATCCGGGTCGCGAGGTCTGGAATCGAGATCCGCGGGTCGACCATTCGGTGATTCTTGACCGGCTCGTCGGCCGGGACGACTTCCAGCCCTAGGCCGAGGTTCTTGTTCAGCCGCCGTCCGATCTCGGCGAGGCTCAGCCCAGGATTGCTATCCACATGGTAGAGCCCCGAGGCTCCGCCCAGAGCGAGGTCGACCAAGACCCGGGCGGTATCGGGCAAGAGCGAACACCCCGGAATCCAGCGCTCGCTGAGCGTGATGCGCCCATCCACTGCAGTCCGCACGAGGTAGTCCACCATGTTGTTGGAGCCTGGCGCGGTGCCGATCTGCCACCCGATTCGGGCGATAGTTGCGCCCGGATTGGCCCGCTGGATCACGCCTTCGCAGCCGAGCTTGTAGGATCCATAGTCATCGGTCGGGACGGGGACGTCGGTCACCGAGAACGGCCCGGTTTGCCCCTCGCCATAGACGGAGACGGTCCCAGTGAAGAGGAGCGGGATCTTCTCCGCTTGGCAAACGATGGCGATCCAAGCGGCCCAATCGGGCGAACCCATCCCGATATGGAAGAACGCATCGGGGCGGACCTCCAAGATGTGGCCTTCTACGACCGAGTAGTCTTCGGTCGAGACCTTGGCGCGGTCCCAGGCCACCGCCTCCCAACCCCTTTGGGCGAGTTCGGCCGCCACCACGGGTGCCACCGTCCCGTTCATGCCCGTGATGAGGGCACTAGGCGGGTTAGCCATTCAGCGCTTCGGCGCCGCCAACCACTTCCAAGATCTCCTTGGTGATGCTGGCTTGTCGGGCTCGGTTGGCGACGAGGGTGAGCTGAGTGATCATCGCCCCCGCGTTGTCGGTCGCGCTGGTCATGGCCGTCATCCGGGCTCCGAATTCCGAGGCCGTGGACTCGAGCAAGGCTTGGTAGGTCAGCGTCAGGGTGTACTTGGGAAGAAGGATCCCGAGGAGCTCCTCTGGACTGGGTTCAAACTTGTACTCCTTGCTGGGGCCCGCGGCCGCTTCTTCACGCTTCGGCGGCTCGATCGGCAAGAGTTGCACGACCTGCGGCGTCTGCCGGATCGCCGAGAAGAACTTGGCATAGATCACGTAGACCGCGTCAACTTCCCCGCTCGTAAAGAGTTCGGTCGCCACCTTGGTGACTTCCACCGCGTTCTCATAGGTTGCCCCGCTGCTCGGAACCGTGAGGTTGTGAGCAACTTTGCTTCCTCGCTTACCGAAGAAGAGGTTGCCCTTCTTTCCGACCGTGATCAGGACGTGGTCTTGGGGGTTCTCTTTGAGAAAGTCCGCGCAGCGCCGAAGAATGTTGGTGTTATAGGATCCGGCCAAACCGCGCTCGGCACTCACCAAGATCACGGCGTACCGCTTGACCTCGCGACGCTCCAGAAGCGGGTGGGCTGGTAGCGCACCCGCTTCGCTGACGCTCAGCATGAATTCGCGCATCTTGTCGCTGTAGGGCCGAGCTTCCAGCACCTTGTCCTGAGCCCGCTTGAGACGAGCCGCCGCGACCAGCTTCATCGCCCGAGTGATCTGGCGAATGTTCTTGGCCGTCTTGATGCGTTGACGAATCTGCTTGAGTGTTGCCATGGGTTGGGCTTACTTCTTGAACTCGGCGAGAGCTTCCTTGTAGGCTTCCTTCAGCTTCGTTTCGATGCTTTCGGACATCGCCTTGGTTTGCTTCAGTTCTTCGATCACGTCCGGATACTTGTCTTGGACGTGCTTCAGGAGCACCTTTTCGAGGGCGGCGACCTGGTCGCTTTCCACTTCGTCGAAGACCCCGTTCGTCCCGGCGAAAATCACAACGACCTGGTCGGTGACATCGTAAGGAGTTGCCAGACCTTGCTTGAGGAGCTCGGTGAGGCGCTGGCCTCGGAGGAGCTGCAGCTGGGTCGCGCGGTCGAGGTCACTGGCAAACTGGGCAAAGGCGGCCACGTCTCGGTATTGGGCCATCTCAAGCTTGATCTTACCGGCGACCGACTTCATGGCCTTGATCTGGGCGTTTCCTCCGACCCGGCTAACCGAGATCCCGACGTTGATGGCGGGGCGAACACCGGCAAAGAAGAGGTCCGGCTCAAGGTAGATCTGGCCATCGGTGATCGAGATAACGTTCGTCGGAATGTACGCCGAAACGTCCCCGGCCTGGGTTTCGATGACGGGCAGAGCGGTGAGCGATCCGCCACCCTTTTCGTCGCTGAGCTTGGCCGCGCGCTCCAGCAGGCGGCTGTGCAGGTAGAAAACGTCTCCGGGATAGGCTTCTCGTCCGGGCGGGCGTCGCAGAAGAAGCGAGAGAGCTCGGTAAGCCTGGGCGTGCTTACTCAGGTCATCGTAGACGACCAGAGCGTGCATGCCGTTGTCGCGGAAGTACTCCCCGATGGCGGCGCCAGCGAACGGAGCCAGATACTGCATCGCATTCGAGTCGCTGGCCGAGGCGACGACGACGATGGTGTATTCCAAAGCGCCGTTCTCGCGAAGGGTTTCAACGACGCGGGCCACGTTCGACATCTTCTGACCGATGGCGACGTAGATGCAGAACATCGGACTTCCGCCCGGTTCGTGGCTGCTGCGCTGGTTGATGATCGTGTCGACCGCGACACTGGTCTTTCCAGTTTGGCGGTCTCCGATGATCAATTCCCGTTGGCCTCGACCGATGGGGATCATCGAGTCAACGGCCTTGATTCCGGTCTGCAGCGGTTCCTTCACCGGCTGTCGGTCGACAACGCCTGGGGCAGTGGTTTCAAGTCGAATAAAGCTTTCGCTGTTGATCGGCCCCTTATTGTCGATGGGTTGGCCGAGAGCGTTCACGACGCGGCCGAGCAAGCCCTTACCGACCGGGATTTCGATGATCCGTCCTGATTCCCGAACCGGATCGCCTTCCTTGATGGCGGTGTCTTCGCCGATGACAACAGCCCCGACCGAGTCTTCTTCTAAGTTCAGAGCCAAGCCAAACACGCCACTACTGGGGAACTCCAAAAGTTCGCCCATCTGGCAGTCGGGGAGTCCGTAGACACGGGCAATGCCGTCGCCTACCTGCAGAACCGTGCCGACGTGTTCGGTTTCGGCCTTGCGCTCGAACTTATTCAGTTCCTGTTCGAGGATCGATGTGATTTCTTCCGGTCGAATCGCCATAACTTTAATTCTCTTAAGCTTGCTTTAACAAATCGTAAACGAGTTTCTCTTTCATGCGGGCCAAAGAGCCCGAAACGCTCCCGTCCATCACGTATCCGCCCACTTCTACCTTGACCCCGCCCAAGAGGGAGGGATCCACTGCGACCTCGGCCTCGACGCGCTTGACGGTAGCGGTCTCGACCTTGCGAATAATCGCACCAAGGTGTTGATCTTCGAGCGGCAATGCGGACGTGATCTTCACGCGCAAAACGTTTTCGTGCTCGCGGTAGAGCCTCATGAACTCATCCCGGACAGGGACGATGAGGTCTTCGCGACCCTTTTGGAACATGAGTCGAATCACACCCTTACTAAGCGGGTTGATCTCGGTTCCAAAAGCAGAATCCAGCAGACCGAGCTTGGAGTCTCGTGAGTGGTCGGGACTTACCAAGAACTTGCGCAGACGTTCACTCTGGACCATCGCATCCGCGAGGGCGTTCATGTCGTCCCGCACCGCGTCGAGTGCGTTTTGCTTGAGCGCGGCTTGATAGAGCGCTTTGGCGTATCGTCCGGCGACGCGGGTGTCGATCATCGAACTGGCACCTCGGCCTTCTCGATGAACTCTTCGATCAGCTTGCGGTTTCGGGCGTCATCCAGGTTTTCACCGATGAGCTTCTGCGTCGCGGACAGCGTGAGGTCGACCGTCTTAAGGCGGAGCTCATTCATGACTCGCTCTCGCTCGGTGTCGATCTCATCCTGGGCACGCTTCTTCATCTCTTCGGCCTTTGCCGAAGCGTCGGCCATGAGTTGCTGTCGCATCTCCTGCGCCTTGCGGACTTCCTCCTGAATCTGGACCCGCGCCTTGGCTTCCGTTTCGGCCAGTTGGGCTTCGTAGTCTGCCTTCATCCGGGTCATGTCCGTTCGAAGAGTTTCCGCTTCGGTAAACGTCTGCTCCAAGTTGGAGTTTCGCTCATCGATAGCGTCTTGAAGGGGCTTTAGGTAGAAGGCTTGGATCACCGGGAAGACGATTAGCAGAACCCCGATCACGGCGATCGTTTTGCCGGGCTCGATGTTAATGCCTTGTTCGGCGAGGGTCTCGAAGAACCCGATCTTGACGTTCTTGTAGACGTAAAAGCCTCCAAACATCAGCCCGATGCCGATGAGGAGTTTTACGATGAACGGGACACCGCCACTCTCTTTATGTTCTGCGCTCATGAATGTTGAATTAGATTAGAGAAAATCGCGAAAAGGATGGAGTTGTGGTTCGGGACGCTCCACCGTGCAGTGGAGAGTCCCGAACCGGGCTTCAAGAGCCGCTTACTTCATCTGGACGAACTGGCCGGCCAGAACGAAAGCGGTGAGAAGGAAGACGAGTTCGATGAACGCCATGGCGATCAGCATGGCCGTTTGCATCTTTCCGATTGCTTCTGGTTGTCGAGCCATGCCCTGCATCGCCGAGTATCCGACGAGGCCGAGGCCGATAGCGATGCCGAGAATTGCGAGTCCGAGTCCGAGTCCTGCCATGATGGTTTCCTTATGTTTTCCTTGTGTATTGAGTGTTGAGTTTGTTGAGTTGAGTCGAAAGTCGTGGGTTAGGCGTGGGCCGGAGCACCCGCCGGGGCGTGGTCTTGATGATGGTCGTGCTCATCGCCGTGGTCGTGATGGGTGACCAAGGAGAGATAGACGCAGGTCAGAAGGGTAAAGACCAGCGCCTGGACGAGGCACGTCAAGAGCTTGACCGGGATCAAGAATGCACCGAAAGGAATCCCGAGGTAGCCACCATCCCCCAGCGGGATGATCTTGGAACCGAGGTCGTTCATCGCGTTGGTCGCCTCGTGGCCGCCATAGATGTTTCCGTAAATCCGGACGCTGAGCGAGACATTCTTCATGACCTCAGAGATGAGTTCAATTACGAAGATCATCCCTGTGATGGGAATGAGAGCCGGCCCCAGCTTCGGCCCAGCAAAGTGGCTGAAGTGGCCAAAGACCCCATTGGCGCGGATTCCCTCGTACTGCACATACCCAATGCTGATCAGGGCCAAGGCGAGGTTGAAGCCAAGGTCCATCGTTGGAGCGTACGGGAAGAACAGCGAAATAAGGTTGCTGAAGAAGATGACCAGCCAAAAGCCGACCATGATTGGTACGTATCGGCGACCGTGGGAACCAATGATGTTCACGCACATCTGGTCGATGAACAGATAGAGTTGCTCAAATCGGCTGGTGAACCAGTTCTTGAAAACGCGGTCCGAAAGACCCTTCTTCGCCATCCCCAGCGTGAGAAAGATCGCCACAAAGAGGATCACCAAGTAGACCATCAGGCCCAAGAAGGAAGTTTCTTTGTGACCGCCTCCATGCGATTCCGACGCTGCGAAGAGCGCGCCGCCAATTTCGAATAATCCCCTCATACCGTTCGATCGTCGTGGGCACCCCTCGTGGCCACCCACCCGATGAGTCCGCAGTATACCAAAACCATCGCCAAAGCAAAGGGGAGGGGGGTCGCCGACGGTTGGCTCTGGAGCCAGAGCCAACCCAGTAAAAGTGCGGGCGGCTTCAGCAGAGCCAGCATCCCCCAGAACAAGCGCTTTTCAGGATGCCGAGAGTGGATGAACTCCGCGATGAGCGCGATCAGGGCCGACAGGCCCACCGCGGAAAAAGCCCCCACCACCAGCCCCACCAAAAACGAAATCATTTCTGCGCGTTTTGGCGGTTGAGCAAGAGGATCGTGTAGGTCACCGCGATCCCAAACCCGATGAGCCCGAGCCAGGTCTGCCAGGTATTCCCGCCTCGGGATCGATCGATCAACCAACCCACTCCGAAGAACGCCATCGGAACCCCAACCAGGGTATAGGCCAGCTGAAGCCCGAAGGCGAGACCGCGGTTGGCGCTTAGTGATGAGGCCGAACCCAACTTTTCTTCGCTCAGGTTGGGTGTCACCTCGCGCTCTTTGGCCCGCCCCTTGGCCGCCGCCGCTTTTGCCTCTAATTCTTGGATCTTGGACTCAAAGTCTTGGTCCAGCCGGTCCGCCTCTTCGCGAAACTGGTCACTGATCCTCTCTTGCGGTGCATCGTCGGGTCCGGTCATGCTTGTTATTGTACGTGAACGCCCCGCCTGCCTCTCGTCTTGCCACCGAAGTCCAATTCCTAAAGGGAGTTGGACCGAAATGGGCTTTGGGGATGCACAAGCTGAGCTTGCGGACCGTGGGCGACGTGCTCTTCCACTTCCCTCGCCGCTATGAGGACCGCCGCAACTTGCCGCCGCTCAAGAACCTCCGAGCCGGCGAGTTTGCCACGATCCGGGGTGTCATCGACCGTGTGGAGACCCGGCCCACCCGAGGCGGAAAAGTCCTGCTGAAGGCCAGCGTCACCGACGGGACCGGATACTGCACCCTCGTTTGGTTCAATCAGCCCTGGATCGCCAAGCGGCTTCAGAACGCCGAAAACGAGGTCATCGCCTATGGCATGGTCCGGGCCAACGACATGCGTCTTGAGATGCATTCCCCCGAGCTCGAAATGCTCGATGAGGAAGAAGACGCCGAGGCCTTTGCCCGCATCGTCCCCGTCTATGGCCTGACCGAGGGGATCCCCCAATGGCTAGTCCGAAAGGCCGCCGCCAGCGCCATCGAGTACTTTCTGGACGCCGTTGAAGAGCCGCTCCCCAAACTCTTCCGAGAGGAGCAAGACCTCACTGGGTTGCGCTGGAGCCTCCGCCAGATCCACCAACCCGAAACGATGGAGGAGCAAAAAAAGGCGCGCCGCCGCCTGGTCTTCGAGGAGTTTTTCTACCTGCAGCTCGTGGCCCAGATGCGCCGCCTGCAAGCCAAGCGAGAGGTCGGGATCAAGTTTGACCCGGCCGCCACCGCCGACCCGACGGGGCTCTTTGGCGACCAAAGGCAACGCGGCATCTGGGAAGAAATCCACTCCATGCTTCCCTTCGAGCTGACCGGTGCCCAAAAGCGGGTCATCGGCGAGATCATGGCCGACATGGAGCGCCCCCACCCGATGAACCGCCTGGTCCAGGGCGACGTCGGCTCGGGGAAAACCGCTGTCGCCGCCTGCGCCATGCTGCTGGCCGTCCGCAACGGATACCAGGCGGCCATGATGGCCCCCACCGAGATTCTCGCCGACCAGCACTACATCAATCTCCACCGCCTTTTCGATCCGCTGGGGATCTCGGTCCAGCTCCTCAGCGGCAAGCTCCCGGCCCAAAAGAAGCGTAAAGCCCTTCAACAAGCCGAATCGGGAGAGGCCCGCATCGTGGTCGGCACCCATGCCCTTGTTCAAGATGGAGTCAAGTTCCAACGCCTTGGCCTCGCCGTCATCGATGAGCAACATCGCTTCGGTGTGCTCCAGCGGGCCGCGCTCCGGGCCAAGGGCGAGGTTCAACCCGATGTCCTGGTCATGACCGCGACCCCGATTCCGCGGACGCTCACGATGGCGGTCTATGGCGACCTGGACCTTAGCGTCATCGACGAGCTTCCCCCCGGCCGGACCCCGGTCAAGACCCACTGGCGGCGCGCCCACGAGCGCGAGAAGGTCTACGACGGAGTCGAAAAGCTCTTGGCCGAAGGTCGTCAGGCCTACTTTGTCTGCCCCATGATCGCCGAGAGCGACAAGATGCAGACCCAAGCCGCCGAGGACCTGTTCTACCGGCTGAGCAATCAGGTCTTCCCCAACCGCCGGGTCGGGCTGTTGCATGGCCAGATGAAGGCGACCGAGAAGGAGGACGTGATGCTGAAGTTTCGGGCCCACGAGCTCGATATCCTGGTCAGCACGGTCGTGATCGAGGTCGGGGTGGACGTCCCCAACGCCAGCGTGATGGTGATCGAAGACGCCAACCGCTTCGGCCTCGCCCAGCTCCACCAGCTCCGGGGCCGGGTAGGCCGGGGCCAGCACCAGAGCTACTGCATCCTGGTCGGCGAACCCACCAAAGAAGAAAGCGAGGAGCGGCTGCGGATCATGACCGAAACCACCGACGGCTTCCGGATCGCCGAGGCGGACCTAAGGCTGCGCGGCCCGGGCGAAATCGCCGGGACCAAGCAGAGCGGAAACCTGGACTTCAAGATCGCCGACCTGATCCAAGATTCGATCTTGCTGGAGCAGGCGCGAGGGGCCGCCCTCCACCTGCTAGAGCGCGACCCCGAGCTCGAACACCCCGACCACAGCCGAATCGCCACCCGAATCCGCGAGATCCGCCGAGAATCCGCGCTGGCGACGATTTCTTAGCTAGTGGCTCGTTGGGGCTACTTCTTTTCCTGGAACCAGTGCCAGGCATCGGGCCGAGGATGTGTCCGATGAATCGAATACTCACGACCCCCTCCTTCATCGCTTCCTCAGCTGCCTTGCGTATCCTTACATTGATGAACCGCCCATCAGGTGTACGCGGCCCCTCATCGCCGATGTCCAATTAGTCCGCTTCGTTGTACTCCTCATCGCTCTGGACCGAGGTTCCTCCGTGGTTCATGGAGACGTCCCTGTTACCAGCCCCCGTCGAGCAACCCGGGCCTAGCAACAAGCACAGAGACGTAGTCGCGGTAAGGATTCTCTGCGCGCGAAGGTTCATCTCGCCTTTATCTTACGAAGAACCCCTACGGCCGAGGGACGCGGATGGGCATGCGGACGGCGTCGGGGCGGAAGTCGCTTGGGGTCAGGACGACTGCGTCCAGATCCAGGTCCGCGGGTCGGCGGGACCGAACTTCCAGCACAAGCTCCGCCGGTTCCTGGTTCAGCTGAAACTCGCCAAGCTTGTACCAAGCAAAGCCCCCACCAAAAAAACTCAGCCCGGGTTCGGTGATCCGCAAGACTCGGTCGCCAACCTGGACCACCAAGGAATCGAGCTGATCAGCCGGAATCCGGGCCGCGATCCACAGCGAATGCAGCCCCGGCACCTTGGCCCGGACCATCCACTGCGCCGTCCGGGGAGCAATGTCGCTGGGGATCTCGGTGCGCAGCCGCAAAACCCCGTCGTTGCTCACCCCCGGAACCTGGATGGCCTCGCTGAAGGAGTGGTTGGCCGTACTCTCTGCTTCGATCCAGAGGAATGAACTCATGTGCGTGCCCACTCGGGCAAAGATCCGCTGAATCTCGCGCATGGCCTCTCCCGGAGCGGCGGCAAATGCGTCCATGTTGTCGCCCATCCGCACGATCTCTTGGTCGGCGTTCGGGATCGCGTTCCCCCCGATCTGGAAGAAAGTCTTGAGGTCGGCGACCACCGCATCAAAGGCATCGACCGGAACGGGGGCTTGGTCCAGCCCCTCGATCAGGAGCGGGGTTGAGGTCAGGTCCAGTTCGATGATCCCGTTTTTGGCGACTTTGGGCTTGGGGTCGGTACCGTCCAGGGTCCTGAAGATCGCCGCCGCGGGATCATTTGTGCGGATCTTGGTCCGCACCGGTCCGATCGTGCTCCAGAGCGCAAAGTAGGACCGGCCCTCGCCCTGATACCGATAACCGGCGTAGTTGGGGCCGAGGTCCAGTCGGTCACCATCTCCCGATCCCGGCACCCACCAACGCCCGCCCGGGAGCATCCGCACCGAGGCCGGATTCGCCGACCCTTCTGGGTAAGCCACCAGGCTCGGCCGGCTGCCCATGCTGGCCGAGGTCAAGGCCGACCTCACAGCCGTTTGCCAAGCGCCAAAGGCGGCGGGATCGGCGGTCTGGGCATAGAATCCGCGCACCCCGAGCGAGACCGCGTCTCGCGCCGCCTGGCCGACGATCTCTCCGGGTACGTCCGCTTGCAAAACGTGGTCGGTCACCCATTGCAGTCCGGGTTTTCTCCAGGCCGAAAGGGTCGCGCTTGCCCGAGAGACGTTCTCAAGCTGCGCATCAATCGTGGATCCACCCATCCCCGAGGCGATCCCGCTCAGCGGAGACGCCGAACCCGCATAGGGCCCCCACCAACCGCTCCATTCTTGCAAGATCGGGACGTTCCAGGTCCTCTGGAGCATCTCGGTGATCCTCGCCGTCCGCTGACTACCGACGAGGGCCATCGCCTCCCACAGATCCCGCCAGTGCGTCGAGCGCCGCTGATCCACCGGATAAACCGAATCGTCTTTGGGGTCCCACAGCGCCCCGACGCCGCGGCTGCGCGTCCAGAGCGGGACCAGCCGGGCGAGGTCGCTGAACTCGGTAAACGTCGGACCCGAGATCATCCAGGAGCGGAGGGCTGCGGTGACCGTCGTGTACTTGCGCCGCAAGAACGACTCGAGCTCCATCCGAAACCATGGGTCGGTGGGGACAAACTGGGGCTCGGCGGCCGGGTATCGGGGGATCGTCCCGAGCGGATTGAGGATGCCCCGCAAGCCCGGTCCGGGCTTGACTTGCGAAAGGGTCCTCACCAAGCTATCGCGGTGTCGATCCATCCGCTGGCCAAAGTCGACATAGGGCAAGCTGGACTGCTGGGGATAGATCAGGGCGACCATCTCCAGCCCCGAGTTATTGGTGACCGTCGCCCGTAGGACTCCCTCGGTGATCGGGACGCGCTCGGTCGACACGAGCGACCCGTCTCGGCGATCGGCGGTCACGATCAGGGCGTGTTGGCCACTGGGCAGGGCGAGGTCAATCCTTCGGGTCTCGGTGATCCCGGTGATCCGCAGATTCTCTGGCTCAATTCGTACTCCCTGGGCCATCGGAGCCATGCTGTCGATGGCGACGACGTAGGTCATCCCCTTCTGCTCCAGCGATTCCAAGACCTCGTTCCAACCGCGCCCCGTGGCCGGAAGTTCGACCAAAACCTCTTTGGCCCCCAGCGAGTGAGCCCGTTCGACTTCGGCCACGGTCCCCTCGATGCGGAGTCCAGCGGGGAGATAGGGTTGCCCACCCCAAATCAGGGCTCCCCCGGCAGAAATCGTCCAGGGTTGGGAGCTAAGGAGGGCGACGGCCAGAGTCGAAGCGAGCATGACGTCTCTTGAGGGTACCCGTCGGGCCCTCCACCTACTGGACGCCAGGCCGCTACCGAGAGGTTCGGCCGATGCGTAGTCGTGTTAAGGTTTCGGGAATCGTTTGGATTTTGCGACCTCTTGCTCGTACAATGGATTTCGGTGATCCGCACGAAATGCGCCAGAAAGAGCCGTCCCTAGATTTGCTCAGCCAATACGAGGCCGAAGTTGCTCGTAAGGCCAAGCAACGCAAGGTCGCTTATGGGGTCATCGGGGTGACATTACTGGCTGCGGCGGTGGCCGAACCCCTGCTCTATCGCAGCGAATACATCCTTGGCGGCACGGTAGGTGTTATCTTGATCGCCATCGTATTGGGCATCATGCTGGCCTATTCCGGCGGGATCTTCTACCTCTCTTGGAGCTATGCCGACGCCGTACAGCGCAAGGGCCAGATGCGGGTCCATCCCCTGCACCTCCTTGCGATCTTGGCCCTCAGCGGATTCAGCGCTTTGTTCTTGGCGTCCGGAACCATTCGAGAAAAAGTAACCCCTGTCTTTTGGATAGCTTTACTTTTTGTGGTCTGGACAAACATGTTGCCCGCAATTCTGGGCTATGTCGCCAATTTTTGGTCTAAGGGCACGCGCAAGCCCTAAACTCTTGGGTACACATCCAGGTATGAAATACCGCTCGCTTGGTCGAACTGGCGTTCAGGTGTCCGCAGCTTGCCTCGGAACGATGACTTTTGGTTGGGAACCCGACGATTGGGGCACACACGAAAAAGATTGCGGCAAGATCGTCGACAAAGCCATTGATCTTGGCATTAACTTCTTTGATACAGCCGACATATACGCCAAAGGGACCAGCGAATCGATTCTCGGAAAATGCCTTAAGGGCAAGCGCGATTCGGTCGTGCTCGCGACCAAGTGCCACTTCAAGATGGACGATGCCGACCCGAACACCTTTGGAAACTCGCGGCGGCGCGTCATCCAGGCTTGCGAGGACTCGCTCAAGCGACTCAAAACCGACTGGATCGATCTCTATCAGATTCACCGACCTCAGCCCGAGGTCCCCATCGATGAGACGCTCCGCGGGTTGGAAGATCTGGTCCGCGCTGGCAAAATACGCTATGCGGGATGTTCCACCTTTGCCGCGTGGCAAGTCTGCGAAGCCCACTACGTCGCCCGCGCCCTCGGCACCAGTGGATTCGTGAGCGAACAGCCGCCGCTCAACCTCCTCGACCGCCGGGTGGAATCCGAACTCCTTCCCTTCTGCCGAACCTACGACTATGCGGTGATTCCGTGGTCGCCCCTGGCCGGAGGCCAGCTCACCGGAAAGTATCTCGACGGAAAACCGAGTTCTGGGCGGTATGTGAAGTCCGACCCGCAAAACCGAGTCAACCGCACGACGACCGAGGCCATCCGGCGATACAAGATCATCGCCGACCGATATGAGCTCAGCTTGACCGAGCTCGCCCTCGGCTGGTGTGCCAACCAACCTGGGGTCACCGCGCCGATCATCGGGGCGCGCACAACGGCTCAGCTCGAAGAGGCGGTCAACGCCTGCCTTGTGGTTCTGCCCGAAAAGGCTCTGGAGCAGATCGACCGCGTCGTCGGTCCGGGCGAGCACCTCGTCGACTACTACCGGGCTAACTTCGGGCCCAACAAGCGGCCGAACGTCTAAACCGGCTGAATCAACCGCTCGACCTCGAGGAAGGCTCGCACCACCTCGGGGTCGAAGCAGGTCCCGGCCCCGCGTTCGATCTCGGCTCGGGCTTCGTCCTCATCCCAGGCATCCCGCCAGTCACAGTCTTGAACCAAGCTGTCGTAAACCTCAGCCACGGCCAAGATTCGGGCCGAGAGCGGAATCTGGACTCCCACCAATCCATCTGGATAGCCGCTTCCATCCCAGCGTTCGTGGTGGTGTCGAATTGCCCCGAGTTCCACTCCCAAGATCTCGCGGGCCAGCAGGACGTGGCTGCGCAAGATTTGGATCTCCTCGCCGGAGAGCGGATCGGTCTTCGAGAGAAGGCTCACCGGCAGGGTCAGCTTTCCGATATCGTGCAGCATCGCCGCCAGTCTCAGGTCCATCAGGTCTTCTTCGGGCAACCCAAGCCGGTCCCCGGTCGCAACCGAATAGACGGCCACTCGCTCGGCATGACCGGCTTGGCCCGGTGTGTGGGCCTCCAGCTGGGCGACCAGCCCGCGAGCTCGCGCCAGAGAAATCAAGCCAACCTCCGCAGGACGGCTCCGGCTCTTTCGAGTTCTCCCGGCGTCGCGCCTCGGGGGTCCAGCCAAAGCGCCTTGTCCTGCATCCGGCCAATGATGGAGAGATCAAAATTACGCAGGACCTCCGAAAGAAGCCCTGCATCCTTGGTGAAGACCGCGCACCGAGTCTCGATCCCGATCCCCGGCGCTGCCCCGCTCCCGACTTCGGTCAGGCTGGGCCGGACTTCCCCGCCCAGCGCCTCGGCCTCGGCCTCCACTTGGGCCAGAGGGCGCAGCATGGATTCCCAGAAAGGAATCTCCCGCCACCGACCCAAGCGATAAAGGTCCAAAGTCGCTGCCAGAGCGGCCAAGGTGAGCTTGTCGACCCGAAAGGCGCGGGCAAAGGGCCGCTTCCGAACTTCGGCGATGGCTTCCGCTTGCCCCAACAGGATCCCCGCTTGCGGTCCCCCGAGGAGCTTGTCCCCGCTGATGCAGACCAAATCGGCCCCGCTTGCCACAACCTGCGGGGTCGGCATCTCATACGGCAAGCCGGTCTCTCGCCAATCCACCAAAAGTCCATGCCCCAGGTCGATGACCGTCCGGACTCCAGCCTCGCGAGCCGCGCCTACCCACTCCGTGTAACTCGGGGACTCGGTGAAGCCGGTGATGCGGTAGTTGCTCGGATGGCACCGGAGCCAAGCCGTTGCCCCCTCGACGGATTGATAGTCCGAGATCCGCGTTCGATTGGTGCACCCCACTTCCGCGAGTTCAACCCCACTCTGGGCCATCACCTCCGGCAATCGGAAGGCGCCGCCAATCTCGATCATCTCGCCCCTAGAGACCGCGACTCGTCCCCCCTCGGCGACGGCGTTAAGGGCCAACATGAGAGCCGCGGCGCAGTTGTTCACGACGTAAGCGGCGGGCGCTCCAGTGAGCTCACAGAGCCTGTTTTCGACGTGGTTTTGGCGGTCCCCGCGCTGGCCGGTCTCAATGTCAAACTCCACCGCTACCGCCCCGCTCGCGCGAACAAGAGCCGCCTGCGCTTCGGGGTGAAGCCGCGCCCGGCCGAGACCCGTGTGCAAAAGCACTCCCGAAAGATTGATGACCTCGGGGAGCGGCGCAATCCAGCGCCAAGCCAGGAGGACGTGCATCGCTACCTGATCCAGATCATAGATCTGTTGGGTGCGGCACCGATCCAGAGCCAAATGGATGGCGTCTTTTCGCAACGCCTCTGGAATTCCCTGCACATCCGGGTGAGCCATCAGCTCGTGAACCGACGGCGGATAGCCCTTATCCACAGAGTGCATCCCCCATCGGCCACAATCCGTCTAGGAATACGATGTACGCTCCGCCGCCCTCCATGCCCCCCGCCAAAAAGGGTCTCAACCCGTTGGTCATCATCACCATTATCCTCCTCTTGATCGTTGCGCCGTGCGTCATCGGGGGAATCTTGGTTGCGAACATGTTCCGCGGACTCGGCAAGACGATGAACGAAACCCTGATGCCGACCGTAAGTTGCGCGATGAACATCGAGGCTGCACGCGATGCCCTGCTGGCCTACGCCAAGGAAAACGGTGACAAGCTTCCCCCCGCCGAGAATTGGCAGAAGACGATTTACCCCTATTACGAGAAGGCGATCGGACCCAAGATCAGCAAGGAGAATGTCGACATTCCCATCATCGGAAAGATTGAGATCAAGCGATTCCCGGCCGAAGGCGAATGGACCTGTGGGGTCACGTTCGATGACAAGAATCAGAAGAAGTTCACCGGTGTTGCCTATAACTCAGACTTGGCGGGCAAGAAGTTGAGCGAAATCAAGGACCTCGCCGCGACGATCGCCATCTTTGAGACGAAGGAGCCCAAGCTCAACCAGGCCATGAAGTACGCCGCTCTCAATCCAGTCGACGCTCCAAAGATCATGGGTGAGCGACGAGAGTGGATGATTGCCCCACTCTCGGGCAGTGTCAACTTCGATGTGGACAAGCAAGGCTCCCGAGGCGCGAACGTCAAGATCGAGGCCTCGGTCGGCTCCGGCGATGAAGCTGAAGCTCCAAAGGAACCTGGAGGGACGAAGTAACATGAACTTAGGACCCTCTTTGAACGTTCTAGCCGTATAATGAGGTGGATGGAAATGCTTCCCATGGCCTTTATCGGTGGAGTCAGCGAGTGGCTAGTCGTCCTCATTGCCGTCCTCGTGCTCTTCGGCGGAGCCAAGATTCCCCAGCTGATGCGCGGCATCGGGCAAGGTGTGGGCGAGCTGCAAAAGGGACTCGACGAGGCCAAGCGAACCGTCGACAAGGCGGGACGTGAGTAACTTGCCACTCGCCTTCTTTGGCGGAGTCAACGAGTGGCTCATCGTCCTCGTAGTGGTGATCGTCCTCTTTGGCGGCACCCAGATTCCCAAGCTGATGCGCGGCATCGGCCAAGGCGTTGGAGAACTCAAGAAAGGCCTTGACGAAGGTCGGCAAGGACTCGAGGCTACCAACGAACCCGAAGACAAGAAGAGCTAGTCGGCGAGTTCGAGGATGACCGGAGTATGGTCGCTCGGCCGTTCTTTCCGGCGCGGCTCCAGATCGATCCATGCGCGCTGAACTCGGGGTTCCAGGTTCGGCGAAACATAGATGTGATCGATCCGCCACCCGAGGCCTCGGTCCACTGCGTTCTTGATGAAGAAATCCCAGTAGGAGTAGTGCCCGGGTTCAGGGTGGAGCTTTCGGAAGGAATCGATCAAGCCTAAGTCCGTGATCGCTTTCAGGCGAGCAAACTCATCCGGGTGGTGCCCGACCCCTCCCAGTACTTTGGCCGAGTCATAGACGTCGATGGGCTCGGGAGCGATGTTGATGTCCCCAAGCCAGACGATCGGCAAACCCCGATCCAATCCCGGGGCGATCATCTCGCGGAACCTCTCCAGCCAGCGCATCTTGTACTCCCACTTGTCGCCGCCGACCTTGGTCCCGTTCGGGACGTAAGTGTTCAGGACCCACATACCCTGGATCTCGGCCCCGATGATCCGCTTGTCGTCGGGCATATTGGGGTCCCCGAACCCGGTCTTGACCCTCGTGAGGGGTTCCCGAGTAAGAAGGGCCACGCCGTTGTACGTCTTCTGACCATCGCAGGCGACGTGGTACCCAAGCGCCTCAAACTCTGCACGCGGAAAAACCCCATCCTCGCATTTCGTTTCTTGCAGCGCCACCACATCTGGTGCCTCTCGCTGCAGAAACTCGGCGAGAATTCCCGCCCGAACCCGGACGGAGTTGACGTTGAAGGTAACGATCTTCACGGGTCCTCACTTTACCGCCGGTACACTAGGGTCGTGAATCGGCTCAATTCCGAAGGTATTCCCCGAGACCAGCTGGGCTGGGCTCTGAGCCAGCCCAGCATCGTGAATCACTACCGGAAGCTCGGCAAGTGCATGCTATGCCTCCGTCCGGGCGTCAACGAGGCCGGGGTCTGTGAAGTCTGCAACACCCTTTTGGAAAGCCCCGAGCGCGACCAAGTCCAGCGATGGATCATCGGGATCGGACCCTAACGACGCGTGGAACCCGAAGTCCTTCTCCCCATCGGCCTCGCTGCCTTGGCCATCACGGCCGTGATCCTTCGTCGTCTCAGCCGCTCCAGGTGGACCCCCACCCACTGCGAGTATTGGATCTACTACCCCAGCGGTCCCCTGCCCAAGCTTGAAGAGGTCATGAAGCGCCTCATCCCAGAGAACCCCTACGTAGAGCGCGGGTGGGTTCCGATCGGAGCCCGTGAAGGCCTGCTGATGAGCGACATCCGACTCCACATCGGACTCGTTCTGAGGGGCAAGAACGTTTCTCTCTTCCGCCCCGATCTCGAGCTCGGGGCCCTTTCGCCCAGCGTCGAACAGCTAGCCGCGCTCGCGCGGTGCCAATCGTTGGTCCGAGTCCGGTACTTCAGTCCCCGGCCGACCGAGGATCTGCGCCACCTGGTCTTCTTGCCCCATCTTGCCGCCGCCTATTCCGACCTCGTGGGCGGGCAACTGATCTTCGACACCGTCGGACACCAGCTCCGCACCCCGGCCGAGTTCGAAGGATGGCTGAGGAACAATCGCCGCCTTGAGTCCTCCTCCGAACAAGTCCGGGTCGAGTGGGTCGAAGAAGATGGCGGGGGATACGCCCGCACCTGGGGCATGCTGAAGGCCGGTCTGCCCGAGCTCCAGACCCCGCTGAGCCCGGTCGACCACCGCACCCTTATCGAATCGCTCATGAATCTGCTCTATCGAAAAATTTGGACCGAGAAACCCACCTTCAACGAGGAAATCCCTCTCCAGACGGATCTCGACCAATTCGTCGCTCGTCCCCGACGGATCTCCGCGGATCGCGTCGAAGTCTCTCTCGGGAAGGTCTCGGCATGAGGTCCATCCGCGTCATCCCCTGCCTCGACATCAACCAGGGACGGGTCGTCAAAGGGGTCAACTTTCTGGAGCTGCGCGACCAGGGTGACCCGGTCGAGTTGGCTCAGTACTACAACGACGAGGGCGCCGATGAGCTCGTGTTCCTCGACGTCTCGGCAAGCCACGAAGGCCGTCCATTGGTCGCCGACCTCGCCGACCGCGTGAGCGAAAAGGTGTTCATACCCTTCACTGTTGGAGGTGGGCTGCGGACCGTGAATGACATCCGCCAAGCATTGCTGGCTGGGGCCGATAAGGTCAGTCTCAATACCGCCGCCGTCCAAAATCCGGACCTCATCGCCCAAGGAGCCGACCAGTTCGGCTCGCAGTGCATCGTTCTGGCCATCGACGCCAAGCACCGAGAGGGATCCGAAGGATGGGAAGTGGTTGTCCACGGCGGCCGAACCCGAACGGGCATGGATGTCGTCGAATGGGCCACCACCGCGACCCGGCTCGGAGCGGGGGAAATCCTCCTCACCAGCATGGATGGCGATGGCACCCTTGCCGGGTACGACATTCCTCTGACAAGGGCCGTCGCGAGCGCGGTCGATGTTCCCGTCATTGCCAGCGGAGGGGCCGGCAAACCCGAACATCTGGTAGAAGCAGTGCAGCAAGGTCAGGCCGATGCCGTGCTCATCGCGAGCATCGTCCACGACCGTACCTACCGGCTCGATGAACTCAAGCAAGCCCTGCAAAATGCGGGAATTCCGGTGCGGCGCCCCGGATTGGCCTAGAAATTGCTCCATCTTTCTTCGGCGGGTGTGCCCGCCAAAGCAAAAGGAGAACCCAACCTTCTTGTTTCTCTAGGCCGCTGGACTTTGCCCAGCGGCCCCTTCTTTGCTAGGCCAGGTCTCGGAGCACAGCCGACGAATCAAGTCGGCCGCATCGTACTCCAATGGCAGTAACGGAGCCCGAGTCGTCCCGAGATCAATTCCGATGTTCTGGAACACCGCCTTGGTCAATCGGGCAGAACCCAAGAGCCGAAATGCCTCGGCCCAAGCATCCAGATAGGGCACAATCGCGGGGGTCGGGTCTGGCCCAAAGAGGGTGACCATCGGCGAGATTCCAACTTCGCCGCAACTGAATTCTTCCAGCCCGAGTCCGCCCTCGACGCTCGGGTAGTTCCCGCCCGAGAGCGATTGGCACCGACTCAGGCTCGGCAGGGCCAGTAGCTCCGACCACGTCTCTTCTTGAATCATCCCGGTGGGATCCAACACCCAAATCGGCAGGTCGGCATACTGCGCGATCAGCTTGTAGTGCTGATAGAGCTCTCGCTGAGTAAAGCTCCCAAAGTAGGGCACCGCGACGACGGCTGCGCGGGCTCCGTGACGACCTGCGTGTTGAGCCAGGTCCAAGCTGGAGCCGGTGTTGAGCGAAGTCGCATTCGCGACGATCGGCACCCGACTCCTCACCTCGCGAAGGGCCCACTCTAGGAGGTTCTTCCGCTCGTCGCTGCCCGTGCAGGTGAACTCCCCGGCCGAAGAATTGACCAGGAACCCCTGAGCACCTCGCTGCAGGGTCCATTGGATCACCCGAGCAAGACGAATCTCACTGATCTGGCCCCCGTCGTCAGTGAAGGGGGTCGGAAGAGGGGCAAATGTTCCGGCGAGCGACTGCATGGGATAGCCTCTATCCCACATATCGGCGCAAAACTACCGAATGGCCAGTTGGGCAATCCGCGTGATCTTCTGATCCCCGATCGTGACGTTGAACCGGAGGCTAAATAGACCACGAGCATTCTGCGGCACGATCAGTTCAAACGGCGCCTTCATCTGGCTCCGCGAGTGGTAGATCGTAAACCGATTGGCCTTGAATTTGGCGACGCTCCAGTTTTCGGGCGGAACGATCTCAAGGTTGCCCGAAACGCGTCGACTCGTGTTGCTGCGGAGGATGACTTCGCCCCTAATGATGCGGCTGTCGGGAACCATCACGAGATCCCCGGGCAACGTGGGTTCGATATCCACCGATTCCGCGATCTTGTAGCTCGTCTGGATGATCGCTTCCTTGCCTTCTTCGTTGTTGAAGTTCACGCGCAACACTCGGTATCCCCTCGTCGCAGTCCGTCCGACCTCGGTTTCGTAGTCGAGAAAGGCGCGCCCCTTTCGGTCGAAAGTGGGGAAAGGAATGGTCAGGGCCTTGGTAACCCCGTCGCCGAAGCCTTCGGTCCGCATCTGGGCGCGCAAGGGAGTCGTCGATCCGCGGTTCAAGAAGTTCATCCGGATCCGGATCGAGTCGCCGGGGGTCACGCTCCGGACCTTGTATTCCGGCTCCCATTCCATTCCGCTAAACAGTCCGCGGCTGCGCTCCCATCGGAGGGCGACTACGCTCGTCCTTCGCGGCAGATAGGGCTCCACCGTGACATCAATCGGGTCGAGGACATCCGCCCGGATGCCGATCGTCCGCCCGAGGACCGCAGCCGGCAAGTCCACGCTCTGGATCGCCATCTCGAGGTTCCACCCTTCGGGCGTCATCTGGCCAGCGCTGCGGATCCCCGCCTCCACAAATGGAGAGAAGATCCAAGCCGGGGCGTTCCGATTTTCTGCATCCAGCATCCGGGCCGAAACCTTCGGTGCGCCATCTGCCCAGACCACCCGGACTTCGACGTTGTCGCGCCCGATCAGCCACCCGTCGCCTTGCATATCCAGCGAGAAGACGACATCCTTGCCGACCGGAAACTTCCCGCCGAGATATAGAGTTCCTGGCTCCCATTGCAGAAAGACTGGCGCGGTTGGAGAGGAGTACAACACATCCCACTCTTCGTTATCAAACCGCCCATCGATCATGGGGGTCAGCGCCAGACGATTCGGGTCGACCACATCGTATCGACTCGACATATCCAGCGGCGGCCGCACTTGGGCCAAGAGGCAGGCAAAAGCCAGGGCGCTAAGCATCCTAGTCTTTTGGACGCACGAGAACCCTGTTTCGAAGCATCAAACCTGCTGGAGGTTGACGAACCGCGCGTAATTGGGCTGGAACCCGACCAATACCGTCCCGGTTGGGCCGTTCCGGTGCTTGGCGATGATCAGTTCGGCCTCTTCCACTCGGTCGGCGTCAAAGACCCTCTCTTCGATCTGCAACGTCTTCTCTTTGTAGTAGGCATCGCGATAGATCAGCATGACCAAGTCGGCTTCGGCCTCGATGGAGCCCGATTCGCGAAGATCGCTGAGCATCGGCCGCTTGTCGTCCCGCGATTCCACCCCCCGGTTCAACTGGGAGAGCGCGATCACGGGAACGTCGAGCTCCTTGGCCAGCGATTTCAGACCCCGGGCGATCTCGCTGATTTCGTTCACCCGGTTTTCCGTCTTGCGGTTCCCCTTCATGAGCTGCAGGTAGTCCACGATCACCAGCGAGAGCCCGGCCTCGGCCTTCAGTCGCCGACACTTGCCGCGCATGTCCAGTGGGGTGATCTCGCTGGAGTCGTCGATGTGGATCGGCAACGAATAAAGCGTTTCGCAGGCATCGGCCAGGCGTTGATAGGTGTCATCGGTCAGGCGCTCTTCTTTCAAGATGCCCATGCTGGTCTTGCTGAGCATGCTGAGCATCCGGCGGACGAGTTGCTCGCCGCTCATTTCGATGCTGAAGACCGCCACCGCCCCCTTGTCTTGGGCCGCGACGTTGAGGGCAAAGTTCAAAACTAGCGCCGTCTTCCCCATCGAAGGGCGGGCCGCGACGATGATCAGATCGCTGCCGAAGAAGCCCCCGGTCGTGTTATCCAGATCGTAGTAGCCGCTAGGTGAGCCCCTGAGCGGTTCGCCGGTGTCATAAAAGAGGTCGATCTTTTCAAAGAACTTCCGCGCGACCTGGCGGATCGGCTTCATCTCTTTGCCCAGGCGGCTCTGGTTGATCTCAAAGATCATCGACTCGGCTTCGTCGACCTTTTCTTGGGTGAGCTTGTCCGGGTCGTGGGCCAGGTGGCTGATCTTGTGCCCGGCCTCTTCCAGCCGCCGCGTGGTGGCCTTGTCCAGAACGATCTGGGCGTAGTGCTCGGCGTAGTTCGGGTTTTCGGGGGCGTCCATCAGCTGGACGAGGTATTCCGACCCCCCGACGTCTTTGAAGATTCCGCGCTCGATCAGCTCGTTGCGGACCGTCACCAGGTCCACCGCCTTGCTCCTCATGCTGAGTTGCTGGATCGCGCGATAGATCTCTCGGTGGGCAGGGGAATAGAAGTCGGACTCTCGGGCGAGCTGGAACACCTTGTCGCAGGCCGTCTGCGAAAGCATCATCGCGCCCAGCGTGCACATCTCCGCCTCCAGGCTGTGGGGCGGAACGTACGGGTCGATGTTCGGTGAGGCGCTCATCCGGAAGTCCTCCAGCATACCAAGAACCGCCCGTCGGGACCTATCCGCGGGAGGGCGAGGTTCGGGGAAGGGTTTGGTTGAAGCTTGTGGAGGTTTATTGAGGTTTGTTGAGGTTCAGTGGAAATCTTTGGTATAACTTCAACCCAGCCTCAACCCATCGACAACCAAACCTCGATGAACCTCTACCAAGCCTCCACTTAGCCTCGCCGCCGGCGAAGCAGTGCGGCAACCCCCAGCCCAAGCGCGGCCAGTGTCCCCGGCTCGGGGACCGTGCCGCTTCGGTGCCGATGCTATGGCTTGTCCACGGGCTTTGGCACCAGTTGTTCGGCCTTGGTGGCGTCCATTTCGGCTTGCCGGGGCGACATACCCAGCGGGTCCATCACCTCGAAGTGACCGATCGCGACGGCCATACCGAGCCGACCCTTCGCATCCGGCGAGGCCGAAATCATCAGGCGCGCGTTCCCGCGCGCCCAAAAGCGATAGCTGACTCGGCCGACGGTCAGAGAGGTCTCGCTTGGACCAAAGGCCGAATCGTGCTCGGCGATGGTTTGGTTCAAGAGCTCGGTCGAGACCTGCTCCCGCTGATACAGCGCGAGCAACACGCGTCCCCCGGCGTTGGTCAGCAGACCAAAAGATTTTTCGGCCGACTCCCACCCGACTTGACGGATGCTCTCATTGGCAAAGGGCGACTCATCGGGGATAGCAAAGGCCCGGGATGGCTTCGGGATCGCGCGGAGGGCGTCTTGTTCCAGTTCCCCCAGTCGAACCGTCTTCTCGCCATAGAGCAAGGCCAAGTCGCCCGCCTGCGGGGCTTCGACCGGACCCAAGATCACCGTGGGCTTGGCCGCCGGAACCGCTGCCCCGTTCACAGGCTTTTCGGCCTTGCCCGCTGGGCTCGGCCCACCACAGCCCGCAAGGGCCAAAAGGCTAGCGGCCAACAGCCAGAATGCGATACTTTTGAATTCCGGCCGGAGCATGAACTTCGATTTCATCATCAGTCGATCGGTCGATCAGGGCGCTTCCGAGGGGCGAGGTGATCGAAATGAGGTCATTGGCAGGATCGGCCTCAAAGGATCCAACAAGTGTGATCTCCATTTCGTCCCCATAGTTCAGGTCCTTAAGTTTGATCTTGCTTCCGAGATGTGCCGAATTTCCTGCATGAGCCGGTCGCTCGACAATTTTCGCAAATTGCAACACCTTCTCCAGGTCAGCAATTCGGCCCTCCAGTCGAGTTTGGTTCAACTTTGCTTCATGATAGGCGGCGTTTTCGCGCAAATCCCCGTGAGACTTCGCCTCGCGAATCGCGTCCGCCACCTGCTGGCGCACCGGGCCCTTGAGCTCGTCTAGCTCCTTCGCTAGCTTGTCGTAGCCCTCCTTGGTCAGTAGAATCTCGTTGGCCATGGATAGGCGCGATTATAGCACCCCTGAACTCACCCCGGACTCGGTGGCGGTGATTGTCGCCAGCTTCAACACCCGCGAACTTCTTCGCCAGTGTCTGGCCTCCGTCACCGATGCCGGCGAGGTCTGGGTTGTGGACAATGCCAGCGAGGATGGATCGGCGGAGATGGTCCAACTCGAGTTTCCGAACGTGAAGCTAGTGCGAAACGCCACCAATCGGGGGTTTGGCGCGGCCAACAACATGGCCCTCGAAGTCACCCAGAAGCCGTTGATTCTCTTGCTGAACTCCGACGCCCGATTGGCTCCCAGTCAGCTTGCGGCCATGGTGCAACACTTTGGGGATTCAGGAGTCATCGCCCTCGGACCTCAGTTGATCTTTCCGGATGGGCAACTCCAGAACTCCTGCGCCTCGGAGCTCACCCTCTGGCGATTAGTCTGCGAACAGTTTTATTTGGAAAAGCTCTTCTCGTTTTCCCGCATCTTCAATGGATATTGGCTCAATCGGTGGCTACCAACCGATCAAGTTTCCAAAGTCGATCAGGTCATGGGAGCCTGTCTGATGATGCGTCGCGCTCTCACCTTTGATGAGCGCTACTTCCTCTACTGTGAAGATACCGACCTTTGTCAGCGACTCCGCCCGCTTGGCAAGATTCTCTTTGATCCAACCATTCGTGTAGTCCACGAGCTTGGAGCGAGTAGCAAAGAAACACGTTGGAAGTCGGTAGCTCAATACAACTTGGGAAAGTGCACGTACTTCGCACTCCATCATGGTGAAGCGGCTCATTGGCTCTGCTACATTGTGCAATGCATTGGAGCAGCGCTACGGATGTTCATCCCTGGAAAGACGAAACTCTTCTGGAACGTTCTGAAACATTCTCGACGCTATAAAGCTCCGGCCAGGTAACCACTTAGGACTTCTTCGGTGGGGCCCGAAAGTCGCACCTTCCCTTGTTCCAACCAAATCGCTCGGTCGGCAATCCGGCGAACAGCATCGGTGTCATGACTCACAAATAGAATCGCTCCCCCGGCGGCGCGAAACTCTTCCAGTCGCTGAAAGCACTTCTGCTCAAACTCGTAGTCGCCCACAGCGAGTACCTCATCGACAATCAACAAATCCGCATCGACGTGCACGGCAATCGAAAAACCCAGCCGAGCAAGCATCCCACTTGAGTAGGTCCGCACAGGGGCATCAATGTGAGATCCGATCCCACTAAAAGCCACAATCTCTGCCATTCGATTGCGTGTCTCTTGGCGACTAAGACCTAAAATCACTCCATTGAAGAGGATGTTTTCGGCCCCAGTCAAGTCCGGGTGAAACCCTGCGCCAAGCTCCAAGAGTGGGGCCAATCGCCCTTCGACTCGGATCGTTCCCGAACTGGGCTTGTAGACCTTAGCGATAAGAGAAAGGAGGGTGCTTTTTCCCGCACCATTCTTTCCGACCAAGGCGACACATTCTCCCGCTTCGACCATAAAGGAGATTTCACGAAGAACCTCTAACTTCTCTAGCTTTCTTCTCTTCCACCAGAGCAAAGCGGTCTTAAGCGATCCTCCCCCGTTATGGCTCAGGGTGAAGGTCTTTGCGATCTTCTCAACGTGAAGGACACTCACCGTTAGGGACGCTCCATGAATCGCCACTTCAGGCGGTTGAAGACCGCATAACCTACGAAAAGTGTTCCGATTGAAACGCCTGCACAGATCCCTAGAAGCGCCCAATCAAGAGGCAAATAGGGCAACCGCTGATCGCCCACCATCGGACTAACAGGTGCGAGCATCAGCTTCCGATAAGCGGTGCAAAGCATCGCGATCGGATTAAGGTGGTAGAGCACATAAACCAACTCCGCGCGATCACCCAGCGCTTGCGAATATCGCACCTGTTCACTGAAGTACATGATCGGCGAGAGGAAGAACATCAAGTACAAGATGACTCCCACCATATACTTTACGTCTTCATAGAAAGTATTCAGAGCAGAGATCATCAGCGACAATCCTGTCGTGAGACAGAGCTGAATGATGACCAAGAGCGGTAGGAAGACGAGGGTCTCTGTAAAGGGTGATCGCCCCGGATTCTTCACCCATACTGCCAACAAAAACACAAAGTAGACGAAGAGCGCCAGGAGAAAATGAACGAAGTTAGCGCCTATGGTCGCGAGCGGAAGGACTTCGCGTGGAAAGTACACTTTCTTGATCACTGGCATGGACGAGAGGATCGACTGGGCGCTATCCATCAGCGTCATTTGAAAGAACATGTACGGCAGATAGGCCGCGAAGATATAGGCACTAAAGCTTTCGGTTCGATTATTCAAGAAGAACTTGAACACGAGCCACATCACGAGCATCGTGATAAGCGGATTGAGAAGACTCCAAAAAAATCCGATGAAGCTATTCTTATACCGGATTCTTAGCTCGCGTTCGATGAGGGTCAGTAAGAGTTCACGGTACTTCCACAACTCCCGCAATTCCGCCCTCATGACTGAATCTTACCCCCGTCCCCCAGCGTCTACAATTTCATGGCATCTTCATCTCGGGTGTATGTGATCGGTAGCTCGATCGTGGACACTGTTTATGCCGTACAGCGGTTCGTCCAACCCGGAGAGTCACTGATTGCCGTCCATTCTCAGGTCCATCCCGGAGGAAAAGGCGCCAATCAAGCCATGGCCGCGGCCCGTCTGGGCTGCGATGTGACGTTTTTCACCTGTGTCGGGCAAGACCCGTTCGCCGAGACCGTCCTGGCTCCCCTCGCCGAAGAGGGAGTGAATCTGAAGTACATCCAGAAGACGAATCGGGCCGGGACGGGGCGGGCCAGCATTTCGGTTTTGCCCGATGAAACCAACGCCATCATCGTCGATCCAGGGGCCAACATGCAGCTCCAACCAAGAACCCTTCTCGGAGACATCATGGCCCTCCCTGATCCGGCCGTCATCGTTGCGCAGTTGGAGTCCCCGCTGGAATGCACCGAGGCAGCTTTTCTCTATGCCCAACGAAAGAAGATCGTCACGATCCTAAATCCTGCCCCAGCGCGAAAAATCCCAGAGAGCTTGCTGGCTCTGTGTGAATTCGTCACTCCCAACGAGACCGAATGTCGCATCCTGACCGGAGTGGACCCCCATGACCTAGCTTCTTGCCGGAAAGCCTGCGAGATCCTTCAGGATCGGGGTGTCGGTAACGTCGTTCTCACCCTCGGAGAGCGTGGAGCATTTTGGAAAGGTCCCGACGCAGAGGCGATGTTCCCTGCCCGCAAGGTCGAAGCCAAGGACACCACCGCCGCCGGAGACGCCTTCAACGGCGCCCTTGCGGCTGGGTTGGCTCAAGGCATCGATGTTTATCCAGCAATCCAACGGGCCGTCGAAGTTGCAACCCTTTGCGTGCTTAAGGCCGGGGCCCAAGAGAGCATGCCACGCCTCGAAGAACTCGAGGTCGTCCGCTAGAGCGTCCGTCCGAGTTCGTTCTCGATCAGCATCTCGACCCGCTCGGCGATATTCAGTGCGTGGTCAGCAATGCGTTCGACGTTTGCGACCGCCGTGAGAGTCCAGCTGGCCGCCACGACGGTTTCCGGACAAGTGCGCATCGAGTCGTGCAGTTGTCGCCGGAACTCGCGGTTGAGGGCGTCAACCATCTCCTCGGTACTCCGGACACTCTCCACGCGACTCAGATCGAGCTGGACATAGGCCTCGATGGCTTCGCGGAACATTTTGCGAGCGAGCATCGAGATCTGCCGAATGTCGACGAGATGCCCGTCCACCATCTCTCTTTCGAGTTCTTTGGCACAGGCCGCGATATCAACCGCCAGGTCTGCGACGCGTTCGATATCGGTGATCATCTTGATCGTGGCTCCGACGAGGCGAAGGTCTGACCCAATCGGCGATCCCAGCGAGAGCATCCGCAGGCATCGCATCTCGATGTCCTCATCAAGCTGGTCCACCTCGTCGTCGGCCAGCATCACCGCTTCGGCCAGCTCGGCATCCGCTCGCACCAAGGCGTCCACCGCGTTGCCAATCATGGCTTCGGCACGACTCGCCATCTCGATCACGTCGTGATCAAGCGACTGGATTTCGAGCGAGTAGATATGCTCAACCCTCGGTTCGAACTCGGGTACGTTCACTTCTTCCAAGCTAACCTTCCGAATGTTAAGACTCTGTATAGATCAAAGATCACTACAACAATAATCGGGGGGCGGAGGACAAAAGTTCACGAGTGTAGGACTCTTGTGGATCCTCAAACACTTTTTGAATCGGCCCCGATTCCACGAGTCTCCCGCTCTTCAGTACGGCAACCCGGTCGGCGATGTATCGAACTGTGGCTAAATCGTGAGAAATATACAGACAAGTCAGCTGTTCCATGCGGAGCAGATCCTTCAACAGGTTAAGAATCTGGGCCTGAACACTCAGATCCAGAGCCGCGGTGGGTTCGTCACAGATCAAGACCTTTGGCTTGAGGGCAATCGCCCTTGCGATCGCCACCCGTTGCCGCTGACCCCCGCTCAGCTGGTGCGGATAACGAGACTGGAGCGAGGGGTCTAGACCGACTTCCTCCATGAGCGCAGGAACGTTCACCTCGATTCGGGCCAAAGCACCAGGTTCCTCAATGATCCGGCCAATCGTCCATCTCGGATCGAGGCTGGCATACGGGTCTTGCCAAACGATCCCGATCTCAGAGGCCTGCCCTCGGCGAGTCCCCTCGATCGCAGGACCCATCAACCGGACCTCGCCGGCAGAGATGGTCTGAAGACCGAGGGCCGCGCGAGCTAGCGTCGTTTTGCCACTCCCCGACTCCCCGACCAAGGCCAAGCACTCCCCTTCTTGGATTTCCAGTGAGACTCCATCAACGGCGAGAAAACTGCCGTACCGAATCGAGACTTGGTCAAAGCTCAGAAGGGGCTTCATTCTCCGATCTCCTCGCCGTGCGCATGGTGGAAGAGTCGATCATGCACCTTGTTCAAAAAGTCTTGATCATCAATCGTCACAAGTCGGGTGATTCGCGGGGAACGGGTGACCCGGACGCGGTCTCCGCTCAGCAGCTGTAGCCGGCTCTGGCCATCACAAGACAAGACTGCATCACCGCGGGTTTCTATCCGCAACTGGATCTCGCTACTCGGATCCAGGATGAGAGGCCGGGTGGCCAACGTGTGGGGGGTGACAGGAGTCAGGATCATGAGTTCCGTTCGCGGATCGACAATCGGCCCGCCGGCCGAGAGGTTATAGGCCGTCGAGCCAGTCGGGCTCGCGACCAAGATCCCGTCGGCCGGATAGCTATGAAGATATCGCCCATTGACCACGACCTCAAAGTAGAGCATCCGCGTCGTGGCGGCTCGTTGCAGGGCGGCTTCATTCAGCGAGTGCAGGGTCGCAACCGACCGATCTGCGCGGATCAACTCGGTCTGGATCATCATCCGCTCGCTGAGGACGGCCTGGCCGTCAAAGAACAAACTCAGCGCCGCGCCGACCTCGGCCGGCTGGCACTGGGTGACGAAGCCGAACCGACCGTAATAGACGCCGAGGATCGGCGTGCCATGAGGAGCGCAGACGTGGGCGCCGCGGATGAGGGTCCCGTCCCCGCCAAAGGTCACCATCAAGTCGGCTCGGCCTAATTCTTCGATGCCCACGGCCTCGACGCCAAGCAAGGGACTGGCCTCGCGGTCGGTCCCTAACTGACAACGGCGCTCTCGCAGAAAGAGCGCCGTCGCTTTGGCCGCCTCGATGGCATCGGGGCGGTGCGTGTTTACCAGGAGATGGATTCTCAAGATTTGCGCGTGCTTTGCTTCATCCGGGCCAAGTTTTTCTTGGCGTCCTCGTAGTTTGGATCAATTTCGAGGGCCATTTCCAGGGTCCGGATCGCTTCTGCTCGCTTGTTCTGTCTTTCGAGCGTCACCGCCAGGTTGTTATAGGCCGGCAAGAAGCTCCGATCGGCGGCAATGGCTCGTCGGAACGATTCCACCGCCTGGTCCAGTCGGTTGTCTTCGTATTGGTAGAGACCGATGCCGTTCAGAGCTCGCGGGTTGCGAGGCTCTCGCTTCAGTGCCTCGACGAAATGGAACCGGGCCTGCTCTCGATTCTGTTTGCCACCTCGGTCCCAATAGGTCGCGGCCACGTTCAGCCGAGCGTCCACCTTGTTTGGGTCCCGCTGAAGGATCTGGAGCCAAAGCTTGAAAGCTTCGTCCTTCTTCCCTAGTTGAACCTGAGTCGCGGCGCAATTCTGCAGAACGTCGATGCTGTTTGGCTGGAGCTTGGCTTGTGCTTCAAAGGCTTGGAGCGCCTTCTCATAATTCCGCTGTCGGTAGTGGAGTAACCCGAGGTTGTTCAGGACCTCCGGCTGATTCCCATCAAGTTCGATCGACTTCTCATAGGCCGCCACCGCCTCGTCATTCTGGTTCAATCGGGCCTTCAGGATGCCCACGTTGTACCAATAGACGGCGTTTTGGCCGTTGCCTTCTTCGGCCAGGGCAAACATCTTGGCCGCATCCTCGTTTCGACCTTGTGCAGCATAGATCTCACCGAGCGCAAGAGCCGTCATCGGGTCTTCATCACCCATCGACTTTTCGAGATAGGGGACTGCCTTGTCGACTTGACCTTGGCGCAACAAAGCCACCCCAGCGTTTCGATTAAAGGTCACGTTGTCAGGTCGGAGTTCAACCGCCTTGAGAAAAGCCTCGGACGACTTTTCGTTGTTCCCCTTCCCTTCCCAGGCGATACCGAGGTTGTTGAAGACGAACGGATCTTGGCCGTAGAGGGAAATCGCCTTATCAAAGGCCCCGATCGCAGCATCGTAATTCCTCTTCCGCAGGTGAATCCCGCCGATGTTGTACCAAGGCTCATACATCCGGGTATTCAGCTCGGTAATCGCGCTGTAAAGACCCAGAGCTTCGTCATCTCTTCCGACCGCAACGTAGGCATTGCCTAGGTTGTTGAGGATCTCGAGGTCATTTGCGCGGACGCCCTTGGCCTTTTCGAGGACGGGAATCGCTTTGGTGAAATCATCCTTTTGGATGTAGAGGAAGCCAAGCCAAGAGAGCACGTCGGGATTTTCAGGCGCAACTTCAACGAGCTCCTCGAAGAGAGCGAGCGCCTTGTCGGCGTCGCCATTTCGATAGACCTCGGCTGCTTCCACCACCTTCTTCGGAACATCCGCTTCGGTGATGGGCTGGGCCATGGCAACGGCCATCATCAGCGCACTGATGAAGGCGGTCATGACGAATCTCAGTTTATTGCTCATAGATTTCTTCGCCTTGTCTCCAATCGAGGCTACTCTCCGCAGTGATTCGGGATGGCCGACTCATAGGCATGAGCCAGATCCTCCAGGTTGAGGCTTATCCCGTCCACTTGGAAGTCCACGGACTTGCGATCAAATTTTCCAATACTAGTGACGTTCAGTCCGCAGCGAACCGCTTCCTGGCGCACACTCTCTTCACTTATCGGCTCGACAGCGACAACTATCCAGCCCGGGAACTCGCCGTAGTAGCGAGAATCCCGTCGAGTGAGGCCGGAAAGCACTCCCGAGTCAAGCGAGACGTCGACTCCAACATTTCCGCGCAAGGCCATCTCGGCCAAGCAGACCAGGAGTCCGCCCTCGGCAATATCATGGGCCGCATCGAGAAGTCCCCCACCTGCGCAATTCACTAGGAATGCATGAAGATCCCGCTCTTTTGCCAGGTCGGGCGGCACCGGCAGACCGTTCTCGATATCGTGGACCCGGGAGAGGTATTCACTCGCCCCCAAACCAGCATGATCGTGATTGGGCAGATGGTAAGAGATCAGCCAGAGCGAACCTGACTCAGCTTTTGGTGCAAGGCCCAAGCGATCGTCGGCGTTCTCCAGCACTCCCACCATACCGATTAGCGGCGTCGGCAAAATCTCGCCCAACTCGCTCTCGTTGTAGAAGCTCACGTTTCCGCTGATCACCGGGGTCCCGAGCGCCTCGGCGGCTTCGGCAATTCCCTTGACGGATCGCTCGAACTGCCAATAGACCCACGGATTTTTGGGCGACCCATAGTTCAGACCGTCGGTGATGGCCCTCGGCCGAGCTCCGACGCAAGCCACGTTGCGGGCCGCTTCGGCAACCGCCAACTGGCCCCCAATGTAGGGGTCCAGGTAGATCTGGCGACCGTTCCCGTCGATCTTGAAGGCAATGCCCTTCTGGGTCCCTCGCGGAGCCAGTACGGCCGCATCACCGGCCCCAGGCAACACCAATGTCTGCGTCTGGACCTGGGTGTCGTATTGCTCGAAGATCCATCGCTTGCTGGCAATGTTGGGAGAAGACAGGAGAACCGGGAGGGCCTCGATGCCCGATTCCGGTACGGCCGAGAGGTCGAACTTTTGGGCTTCTTGGTGATAGGCCGGGACCTCGATCGGGGTTGTATAGGTCGGACAATGGTCGGTCAGCCAGGTTGCGTCAATTCTTGCCTCCAGCTTGCCTTCGCGGAAGACCTCGACAAAAGGCCCCTCGGTGACTTCGCCGATCACCACCGCATGGACTCCCCATTTCTGGAAGACCTGGATGACCTCGTGCTCGCGGCCCCGATGAGCGACCGCGAGCATCCGCTCTTGGCTCTCGCTCAGCATCAATTCGTAGGCCGACATGTCGTGCTCTCGGGCCGGAACGAGGTCCAAATCAACCTTCATCCCCACCCCGCCCTTACTGCTCATCTCGATGGTGCTACAGGTCAATCCTGCGGCACCCATATCCTGGATTGAGTGGATCGCTCCGGTCTGGAGCGCCTCGAGCGTGGCCTCGATCAGCGACTTTTCGGCAAAGGGGTCCCCAATCTGCACGTTCGGGCGGCTGGCTTCGTTGTCCTCGTCGAGAGCATCGCTAGCAAAGGTCGCCCCGTGGATGCCGTCCTTCCCCGTGGCTGAGCCGAGATAGATGACCGGGTTGCCAACGCCGCCTGCGCCCGCCGTCGCGATCGAATCCAGCTGGACAAGGCCGACGCACATCGCGTTCACAAGCGGATTTCCACTGTAGCGGGGATGGAAATTGACTTCACCCGCGACCGTCGGGACGCCCACACAGTTGCCGTAGTGGGCGATTCCCTCCACAACGTGCTTCATCAAGAACTGGTTGCGGGTCACGACCGAATCCGGCTGGCTTCCGGGCTCGATGGGGCCAAAGCGCAGCGAGTTTCCCAGAGCGATCGGCCGGGCCCCCATCGTAAAGATGTCGCGGATGATCCCGCCGACGCCGGTGGCAGCTCCTTGGTGGGGCTCGACCGCAGACGGGTGGTTATGGGATTCGATCTTCATCGTAATCCCGAGCCCATCACCGATATCGATGATTCCGGCGTTCTCCAGTCCTTCGCCCTCAATGGCTTCCTTGTATTGTTTGAAGTAGGATAGAACCGGACGTGAGTACTTGTATCCGCAATGCTCGCTCCACATCACCGCAAACATGCCCAGTTCGGTCAGTGTTGGGGTGCGGCCCATCAGCTTGAGGATCAGGTCGTACTCAAAGTCTGTCAAGCCCATACTCCGATGGAGTTCCGGGGCGAGCGCGCTCATTGCCATTATTATAGCCGTGTCCGGTTGCGGCAACCCGGAGCAAGACTTTCTGGGAACCTGGGAAGGCCAACGATCCCTTCCCAACTCCGACCAGATGCCCGAGCCAGTTCGAAACACTCTTCAGAAGGTCTCCCTCTCGATTCAACCTGGGGCCCGGTTCACTCTGACCGAGTTCGGGCTTGGATACACCGGGCGGGTCGTCTTTGAGGGCCAGACCGCCAAGCTCTTCCCGGAGACCCTTCTGGAGCGCCCCATCGGTAAAGGCCGAGGCAACGAACAACGTGCCGAGAACCCCTACGTGGTGCGCAGTCTTCCGGGCGGAAAGTTGGAATTGAGCGACCCAACGGGGGCTTATCCCGAGCCAGTCTCTCTGAATCGGGTCGCGCAAAAAGATTGACCCGGAGTTCCCATCGAACGGGACTTCCGGGCCGGCTTGGTTCCGGTGGTACGGAACGAGGTCGCCTAAGCGGCCTTTTGGTCGGGAGCTTCGGCTGCGGCGGAGAGCCCTCCATCCACGACCTGTAGGAGCCGGTGACCATTGACCACCTCAAACGGGATCTCTGGGTGGGTCCGCTCTTCCATCTCCGGGGGGAGTTGGGAGGCCGAAGTAGCCATCCAGCCGTAGAGTGCCGCTGCGCCGACGACGTATAGAGTCAACATCCTGGTTCGTTACCTCTTCCTTGTTTCGGGCGAGCGCTGGAAATGCTCTAGACTTCTCGCTGCTCACCAGATACCATTCCACATCCGCAAGCTAGATGCCGAAATCACTGGCAATGGAAAAACCCCGTCGCTTCTCTAGGTCGCTCCGACCCGCCGACCGGATTGCTTGATCTCGGTGGGCGGACACCCGAATCGGTGGCTGAACGTCCGGCTGAAGTGAGCGGCACTCACGAACCCACACGCCCTTGCGACCTCGGCAACCGTCACATCTAGATCGAGCAGCATTCGGCGGGCCTTTTCGAGACGCAACCCCATTAGGTACTTCTGAAAAGGCTGCCCGGTGGATTTTTTGAACAAGAACCGAAAGTGGGAGGTACTCAATCCTAAATGGTCACCGAGGACTTCATCGGTGAGGTCCCGGGCAAAGTGGCGATCAATGTAGGTCAGGGCCCGTCGGATAAGGGGATCGCCGTCTTCGCCCTCCTCCTTGAAATGCCCCCGAGTAGCCTCTTCGGACATCTCCATCGCGATCTGTGAGACGGCGGCAAGGTCCTTGGCACCGTCTAGTGACCGAGCGGCCCGCAGGAGGAAGAGGTGCATCTCCCGTGGAGCCCCCAGTTCCAACAGAGCTGCGCTGATCACGCTCAGGAATGTCAGCGCGGTACCCCTGGCTTCGTCGAGGTCGTGCTCCATCTTCAGCAGCCCATCGCTTAGCTGCCGAACTGCACGGTCGAATTTGGGCCGGTCACCGATCCGAATGACCGCCGCCAGTTCATCGAGCGAAACCCCGCGGCTCTGGTGGTGGAACGGACAGCCCATCGAGTTCTCGAACTCAAAGACCACATCAAAGATCACGAACGCCGCCGTGGACCCGTCCACGCAGAGGGAAACTTCGGTGATGTCCTTAAGTCGAGGCAGATCGATGGACAGGGTGTCCACTCGGAATTGCTCGCCCTCGAATTCAGCCCCTCCGGAGGTCATCAGCGCAAGCCCATCCCCCAATGTCTGGTGGACAGGGACGAGGTCCGACGCATCTCGGTAGTGGTAACCATGCCTCAGCGTGTAGGTAAGGGCATGGCCTCCTTCTCGCTCGACCTTGATCGTCGCGGCGGAGTCTTGGGGCGTGGGACTGGAGTCAGAGATCAGGGCGAAGATCCCGGTGAGGCTCAGTCTCGTACATTCCCCACCCACCTCGGGGGCCTTGACCGTCAGGCGGCCAGTGCGCGACCTTTCAAGACCAGGAAGGCGTGGTCCCCCTGGACTGACCCACCCTAACTTGCTTCCCGCGGCGAGGTCGGCCGACCCGCCGCCCGGAGAAAGTTGAATTCCCCGGGCCGGTCGTTCGAGTTCGGCCGCGACTTGCAGAGCACGCATGTCAGATACTACGGTTGAGCGACGAGCTCGACATTCACGTGTGGCAAGTGCCCAAAAACGCTCTCGGTGAGGCCCTTTACGCGCGGGCTAATCAGTTCTGCATCCCGTTGGAAGTAGATCGGTCGCCAAGGTGCATCCTGAAGAATAAGGTCCTCGGCCTGGGCATAGAGCGCGTCGCGCTCTGGTCCGGCCGGCATGATGTCGGCTTGAGCGCAGAGTCGATCGACCTCAGGATTGCTGTAGCCCATCTTGTTCTCCGGTGCATTCGTGGTGAGGAGCAACGTCAGGAAGTTCTCGGGGTCAAGGTAGTCCGCGCCCCAGCGCATGTGGAACATCTGGAGTCCGCCCTTGTCTCGCTTGGCCAGATAGGCAGTCCATTCCATCTTCCCGAGGGTGACTTCCACCCCAAGGTTCTTCTTGATCTGGGCTTGGACGGCCACGGCGACCTTCTCGACATCGGGGCGGCCATCGCGGAAGTTCATGAGCAGCGGGGGTAGCCCCTTTCCATCCGGATATCCGGCGGCGGCGAGGACGCGCTTGGCCTCCGCCGGATCAAAAGGTAGATGGTTCGGCTTTTCTCGGAATCCCGGAATCTGCGGGGGAAGGACCCCCAAAGCCACTTGGTTTACTCCGCCGAGGACGTCGCGGACGATCTCTTCCGGATCAATTGCCATCGCAAAAGCCCGCCGGACCTCACGGTTCTTGAAGGGCTCGTAGGCATTCGGAGCGAATCCGACATACCACGTCGCTGCGCGCGGGAAGTACCGAATCTGGTCCTTGAACTTCTCGTCCCGCTGGAGCGGTTCGACGTCCGGACGCTCCAGCGAGATCAGGTCGATTTCGCCGTTCTTGAACTTGAGCAATCGGGTCGCCGCGTCCTTGATCACCGGCCGTTCGATCCGGGCCAGCTTTGGTTTGCCGCCCCAGTAGGCGTCGTAGGCTTCGAGCTCAAAGAGTTGGTCGGTGGTGTACCGGGCCGCCTTGAAGGGTCCCGTCCCGACCATCTGGTCGGTTGTCCGGATGTCGCTATCCGCCGGAACCGACTCTTTCGGGAGAATCGCCCCTGTCAGGTAAGTCAACTTGGCGAGGAAGAAGGCAACTGGCCGGGTGAGGCGGAATTCCACCGTCTGCGGAGTCAGGACCTTGATACCCGTGACCTCCGAAGCCGTTCCCGCGAGTTTCTCCTTCACCCCGACGATATCGCTCAGGTAGGTCGCCGCGACAGGACTTGCCAGCTTCGGGTTGGTCACCCGCTCATAACTCCACTTCACGTCGTCGGCGGTGAGTTCTCGTCCATTGTGGAACTTGACTCCCGCTCGGAGGGTGAAAACGTAGGTCGATCCGTTGTCCTTGATCTCCCATTTCTCGGCCAGTTTGGGGGCCACCTGGTTTTCCGTGTTCCATCCGACCAATCCTTCGAAGGTCTGCTGAAGAAGATCAATCGTATCCCCGTCCTCCACCTTGTGCGGATCGAGAGTAGTTGGACTGGTAGGGATCGGGTAACGGAAGGTGTTTTCCTTCCCTTGTTGGGCGCGTTGGCTAAAGCCTCCACCACCTCCACCAGAGCAACCAATGAGAGCAAATAACGCAACGAATGCGAGGGCAATGGAGCACCGCATTCCTGCAGGGTACCCCCGGGGTGTGCAACCAGATGGCCTAACCGCCGTATACTTCACGGCAGAGGTCAAAGAATGGGCATTTGGGACAAGATCCGCGGCGAATTCATCGACATCATCGAGTGGCTGGACGACACCCAGGACACGATGGTTTATCGCTTTGAGCGACACGGCAACGAGATCAAAAATGGAGCGCAGCTCACGGTTCGAGAATCGCAGGTCGCGGTCTTCGTCTCCGAGGGATCGATCGCGGACATCTTCGAGCCCGGTCGATACGAACTCGAGACCAAGAACCTCCCCGTCCTCAGCACCCTGCAGGGCTGGAAGTACGGATTCAACAGTCCCTTCAAGGCCGAAGTTTATTTCGTCAACACCAAACGGTTTACCAATCTGAAGTGGGGGACCATGAATCCGGTCATGATGCGAGATGCCGACTTCGGGATGGTCCGCGTGCGAGCCTTTGGAACCTATTCGGTCCGCGTTAACGATGCCGGAAAGTTCCTCAAGGAGATCGCCGGCACCGATTGGCAGTTCACCGTCGAAGAGGTTCAGACCCATATCCGAAACCAGATCGTCTCGGAGTTCAGCGAAAGCGTTGCCAGAGCGGGAATTCCCATCATCGACCTCGCCGCCCGCTACAGCGAACTCGGGGGCCAAATCCAATCAGGATTTGCCGCCCAGCTCGAAGAAATTGGCTTGGAGATCTCGGACTTCCGAATCGAAAACGTCAGCTTGCCCGAAGAGGTGGAGCAGGCAATCGACAAGCGCTCCAGCATGGGAGCCGTCGGAAACCTTCAGAACTACACCCAGTTCCAAGCCGCCACGGCGATGGAAAAGGCAGCCGAAAATCCGGGCGGCCTCGGAGCTGCTGGCATCGGAATGGGGATGGGCGCGGCTATGGGGCAGATGATGCAGCAGCAGTCCGCGGCGCCACCTGCAAGTCCGCCAGCGGTGCAGTTCCACTTAGTGCTAAACGGTCAGCAAGCTGGACCCTTTGATCTTGCCACCCTTCGCGGCATGGTGGGAACTCAGCTGACGGCAGAAACCCTGGCCTGGACGACCGGGATGGCCAATTGGGTGCCTGCCCAAGAGATTTCTGCCCTGCGCGATCTGCTCGGCTCGGTTCCACCCCCCATCCCGGGTGCCTAAAAGTTGTCTGCCCTAATCCAGCAGTTTCCATGCGTCAGTTGTGGGGCCCAGCTGAACTATCAGCCGGGCCAGACCCACATGGTATGTCCTCACTGCGGCAGGGAGCAGGACATCGTCGCGACGAACCCGGTCATTGGAGAATTACCTCTCGAGACCTACTTTGAATCCGGACGGCTTCGCGAAGAAGCGGTCGAAGAGGACACCGTCCATTGCTCCAAGTGCGCCGCTCACTTCACCGTTCCCTCCACTCGGGCCAACCTCGCGTGTCCTTACTGCGGGTCGGAAGTCGTCTTCGACTCCAGTCGCGGCGAACGCATTCCGCCGAATTCCCTCCTTCCCTTCCTCATCACCGCGGCTCGGGCACGCCATGCCGTGGGTCAATGGCTTGGATCACGTTTTTGGGCCCCCAATGACCTCAAGAAACTAGCTCTCAAGGAGGGCCAGCTGAAGGGGATGTATGTGCCCTACTGGACATTTGACAGCGAAACCACCACCCAATACACGGGTATGCGGGGCATCCACTACTACGAGACCGAGACCTACTACACGACCGTAAACGGGCAGCGCACGGCACAGACGAGGACCGTCCGAAAGACCCGTTGGTACCCCGCTGCGGGCGTCGTCTTTGTCTCTTTTGATGATGTTCTGGTCCTAGCCAGCACGGCCGTTCCTCATGAGTATGCCGAACGGCTAGAAGAGTGGGATCTTGCCCAAGTCCAACCCTATCAACGAGAGTATCTCGCCGGGTTCCAGACTCAACTCTACGATATCGACTTACCGAACGGGTGGGTTCGGGGTCGCGAGAAGATGCAACCTCGGATCGACATGGCGATTCGTGCCGATATCGGCGGCGACGAACAACGGATCACGAGCAAGAACACCGAGTACCAAGGCAACACGTTCAAGCACGTCTTGCTTCCGATGTATGCCGGATCCTATCGATACAAGCAGAAGAGCCACGCTTTTTTGGTCAATGGTCGCACGGGCGAGATCCAAGGCTCGGCCCCGATCAGCTTCTGGAAGGTTTTCTTTGCGGTTCTTCTGGGGCTCCTGATTGCGGGCGGGATCTTCTACGTCTACCAGAAGAACCAGCCCCGCTCAAGTTCGAGCGTGGAGTTCTCGACGGATCCGGCCTACTCGCCCGAGCCTTCGATCAACTGGTGACCGACGGCCGCCATCGCCGGCAGCGAGCGGTGGGCCTGGTGTTCGAGCACGCGGTGCAGAACCCGGAAACTGGGTCCGAGCAACTTCATCTTGGCGGGAGGTTCGGCCTGTTCCGCCAGACGCGCCAAGCCCAGGCAGGCAAAGGCCGGGGCCGAGAAGCTATCCGCGTACTTCCCCGCCGTGCCCGCGCTGACCAAGCCCCCAGCCGTGGGCGATACGATGCAGGGGTCGAGTTCAAGGGGTTCGTCGGTATCGACACAGCGGTCGAGGACCGGCGCCACTCCTTCCAGTTCGAGAAGCTGTAAGCAAGCCCACATCAATGCAAGAACCGGCAACGGATGGACCTCCAGACGATGGAGGGACTGAAGCGTAAAGCCAAAAACCTCGGGAGCCATCGCTGGATCTTCGCTGATGGCGGCCACGAATTGGGCCAGGGCAAGCCCGCACTGTAAGCGCTCGTAATCGGCCCTCAAGCCGGGAAAGCTGCTCTTGGGCTGAACCTGACTGACAAATCGCCTAGCCCGGCCTTCGGCGAGATGGAACGTGGCCCAGACCAGCGGCTCGCTACTCCCTGCCAAGCGACTGCCGCCCTTCCGCGCCCCTTTGGCGATCGCGTCGATCTTTCCGAATTCGGGGCTCAGTAAAACGAGGCGGCGGTCCGATTCACCTGAATCGAACCGCGCCAGTACGAGTCCTTCGACCGTTATCTCGGCCATTGCCGCAGGGCCCTAGGCTCAACCAAAGAGAGCTCGCTGCAAGAACTCCACGAAGATGAAGAACATCCGGTCGATCACCAAGGCGAACCGCGCCATGACGGTCGAGCCGAAGATCGCTCCGAGACCCACCATCAGGAGCCATCGTCCCGACTTGTTCATCGTCTGCATGAACTTGCTCTTCAGGTCGAAGCTGAAGAAGAAATAGCTCAGGACCGCGAGGATCGTGAAGGTGAAGATCAGGTTGTTGATCGCCTGAGAAAGGTAGATGTCGTTCTGGACGACAGCCGCCGCCTCGGGCGTCATCTGGCTCATGTCGGGCCGGAAAAGCGACCAATTGGTCGGGATAATCGGCTTCATCGAGTCGTTGAGCTGAGGTCCCCACTTGTTCCAGAAAATCTGGATTTGCTGGCCCGACCAGAAGCCCAGAATGACGCCAATCGGGATCCGGCTCATCCAGTTGTGCTTCTTGTTGAAGACCATGTAGCCCATCAGGCCAATCGGCAGGAGCAAGATATAGGCCCAGAATCCGGGAGTCCCCGGCGAACCGGCCTCGCCCTGCGAACCCGTCATCTTGTCCCACCACTGAACCTTGAGCGTCTCGGCCCAGACGGCAAAGAGGGTGAACCCCGCGGCCAAGCCCAAGAAGACGTGCTCGACGAACCGATAGAACTTATTCTCCCGGTAGAGGACGCTGTAGAGGCCAATGGTGGCGAGGACTCCCGCCGCGAGCTTGAGCTTTGTGTAATTGTCCACGGTTAGGCCTTCCTCCCCTTCAGTCGCGCCCCGATGAGGGTCAGGTTGCCGAGGATCACACAGATAATCATGAGCGCCAAAGCCGCGTGGAGCGACAGGTAGTACTTGCTTCCCCGGTCAAGGTTCTTGCCCTCAAGCTTGGGGATCTTGATGTCCGGATGGTTCGCACTGATCACTTCGTCAGGACCGGCTACTTCCCGGGTCTGAGCCCCGCGCACGCCGTGCTCCATCATCCACTCAAGGTCATAAACCCCCTTGAGTCCGATGCTTAGCCCAACGAGCTGCTTGCCGTTATAGAACGGGATCATCTGGGGACCGATGACCCCGGTGCAGAGGAGACCGAGGGGCACTTCCCCTCCCAAACGCTCGATCAAGACATCGATCGTGCTACTCGCGGTGATGTTGATGAGCATCCCAAAATCTCTGACCGATTTGCTCTGGGCGAGCCAGGGAGCGGACCAAATCGACCGCTCTTGGCCATCGGCGCCGCGGTTGGTTTTGTCACCGAAGGCTCGGCGGATGTTGGCCTTCATGGCCTGACCGACCCCTTCGGCATTGGGCAAGAAGCCCACATCCACGTAGTCTCTCAGAGGCAGGTACGGTTCCTGGCCAGCATCAACCCTCTCTTTGTTGATGATCGCGATGACGTTCCGTGCGACTTGCGGAGCCTGGGGATCGCCGACGCTGTAGAGCACGAACTTTTGGCCCCGGCGCATGAGGATCCGCATGAGGGCTTCGAACTGGCCAGAACTCTCTCCGCGACTGGAGTTCGTCCAGTCGCTTTGGATCAGCAATGGCTTCTCGGCCGGGATCTGGGAGACCGCCACATAGAGGTCGATCGCCGCTTGATCGGGCTTGTTTGGAATCTTGATCTGCGGGAACAGGAAGATCGTGGTGACAACGATCAACGCCAAATACAAGAATTGGCTGTTGATGCTGGAAAGGCGTTGGGCTAAGCTCATCGGATTATCCTCCCACCCCGCCGCGCTCTAGGTTGAGCCAGAGCCGCAGGCCCATGGCGAGGGCACCCAGTCCCACGCCGAACTCCATCGCCCGAAGACTAGGGCTCTGAAGGTTGTTTTTGATCCAGTCCGAAACGGACTTCAAGGTGAAGTTCTGAAGGATGTTTTGATCTCCTCCAAGGCTCGCCACCGCAGTCGTGCTGAGGTAGTCGACCAAGCCCATCAAGCTCAGCATCAAGATCAGAGCCGTCCCCAGCATGATCGTGGCTTCGATCGACCGGATCCGGAATGCCCGGTAGGCGGCCGAGAGAATGAAGAACGCGATGATCGAGAACATCGCCGCATCCATCTGCTGAAGAAGGCCATCGAAGAGGAAGTCGAAGGCTCTCATGGCGCTGGTCCAGTTGTCGGGGTTGCCGTAATCCGTCGTCTTGGCGGCTGCGGTGAACTCCCGCTGGTACCACTGCGAATAGCCGACGATCATCATCAGCACCATCGAGACTAGGAGCGTCGCACTAAAGAACCGATCCTTGTGTCCCTTGAAGATCCGGCTGAGGTGGATCCGCAAGAGCGAGAAAACACCCAAACCGAGCAAGAAGGCGGTGAGAATCGAGGCGAAGTCCTTGACCACCGGAACGGTGTCTTGAAGGAAGAAGCCTACGGATTCGACCGGCCCCTGGGGGATGTCGAATTGGCCCTTGGACTTTGGCGTCGGCCAAAGGTAGAGCATCACATAGAACAGGCCCGAAAGGAACGTGAACGCGCCGACGATTGGGCGTCGGGCTCGGGTTGGAGCGCGGCTGATGACGAACATCAGGGTCATCCCGATAAAGAAGCCCACCAGCATCATCGTCCAGATGCCGCCTTCTCCGGCGCGGTGACTCCAAGAAATCTGTGCCATCAAATCCATCAGTTACCCCCCTCTGCTTCCGGAGCTTGCTCCCACCAGTTCGGCTGCCGCTGCGGACGCTCGACCTTCATCTCCTCTTCGGTGGGGGACTCCACGTCGAAGATGTAGCCGAAAGTCGTATCTCGTTTGGTCTTGCGCTCGGGTGCTTCCAGAGCCACCCACTGGCGATTCTCGCGCTTGTGAGTTTTCTTGGTAAAGGCCACCTGGTAGCTGGTGAGCAAGCAACCGAAGGTAATCACCGCGGCATAGAAAATCTTGGCGTAGTCCTGACCAATCAGCGATCCGACGAGAATCGGGTGCCGAGTCAGATAGGCGCTCGCGGCATAGAACTCGTCCCCGATCAGAACATAGTCGCAAGCAGCGACGAAGAAGGGCGTCTGGGTTGTTTGAGTCGAGCCTGCGACCTGAATCGCGCCCATCGCATTGGCCGATTCGGCAAAGATCAGGGACTCGGCAAAGAAGGCTCCGAGGAAAAACGCGGCCGCGACCTTTTCTCGGCGGATGATCCCGGCGACCCCCGCAGCAAAGGCAAATTGCCTATCGCTGACAAACTGCACGGCTTCGGAATCAAATCGCTCGATCAAGCCTTCGCGCTGATAAACGTCTCGAATGGTCTCTTGAGCGACGGCATAAACCGCTGCGTCTGCGCAGCAGAGCTTGATCGGCGTCGCGAATTTGGCCGCCGTCTGAGTCACCTTGGCAAAGATGTTGATTGCCTGCACGGCGATCGCATCCAAGCCACCGATGCCGGGGACCATCACGACCGGGCGACCCATTTCGGTTGCCCGTCCGATCGCCTCGTCGATCGCATTCAAGCCGGCGATCCGACGAATGAAGAGGTTGCCCTCCATCTTCGTGGACCGATAGATCGTTGCCAGGATCACCGCGACGATCAAAACCGTCACGAGGACCCCCACCCATCCTGAGTCGTAGTACTGCATCTATGCGGCGCCCTCGCGCGATTCCGAAGCGGCTTCTATGGCCGCGATCAACCGATCCCAGTTCTCGCGTTTGCTCAGCAACCGAGAATAGTCGTTAAAGGAATTGAAGCCCATGAAAGGGATGATAAAGGGGGAAAAGGCGACCATCGCGCTCGCCCCGAAGTGCGCGAGCGGCTTGTGCATTTCCAGCATCAAGGTCGCTGGGGCCTCCAGCTTGCGCTTCCCCACTTCTTGGGCAAACTTTTCGATGAGGCGTTCTTCTTCCTCGCTCGTCAGTTCAGTTTCCCAAAGTTGCTCCATCGCTCCTCCAAAGTCTGCGAATTTTAGCCAAAACCTCGCCTTGGTTGCTGTTGAACCTCAAATAGACGCCCCTGAAGGCGTCTAGACGGGTCGGCTTTTCGAATGGAGAGAGGATCACGCCCTCGTCCCCTTCGATAACCCTCTTAACGGATGGCCACTCTATGGACGTCACAAAGGGTCCGATTCGACTCTCAGCTTTGTCCGAAGTCAGGAGGTACCGGTGGGCCATCCAGATCTCCAGCGTGGACCCGAAAACCACCGCTACACCCAAAATCAGTCCGGGGATATCCAGCAGGCGCCAACCGATCAGACCGGCCAAGACGGCGAACCCCAAGACACCGGCCCGTTTTGTCGCCGGGACCGGAAGTTCCACCGCCCATTCCATCGGCTCTTCAATCTGCGTCAACGCCAATCGTTGAAGAGCGTGCTGACCGACTCATTCAGGTAGATCCGCCGAATCGCCTCGCCAATCAATGGGGCAATCGGAAGCGTGGCAATCTTGGGCACCATCTTGGCGGCCGGAAGCGGGATGCTGTCCGTGCAGATCAACCGGCTGATTACACTGTCTTGGATCCGCTGGCTAGCATTTCCGCTCAAAACCGCGTGGGTACAGGTGACCATCACCTCCTTTGCTCCGCGCTTCATCAGGGCCTCGGCCCCCATGATCACCGAGCCGCCGGTGTCCACCATGTCATCGATCATGATGCAGGTCTTTCCCGCCACATCCCCGATGATCTCAACGATGTCGACTTTGTTCGGCTCGGGACGCCGCTTAGCGATGATCGCAATCGGCGCGTGGAGCATTTCGGCAAGGCTTCTCGCCCGGCTGACGCCCGCAACGTCCGGGCTCACGACGACGATGTCTTGCTCGACATACCCCTCTTCGACCAGGTGTTCCCCGATGATGGGTCCGGCATAGAGATGATCCACCGGCATGTCGAAGAATCCCTGAATCTGTTCGGCATGGAGATCAATGCAGACGACACGTTGCGCGCCCGCCACCGTGATCAGGTCCGCCACCAGTCGAGCGGTGATCGGTTCGCGGGGCTTGATCTTCTTGTCTTGCCGGGCATAGCCGTAGTAGGGCATCACGACCGTAATCCGACGGGCGCTGGCTCGCCGGAAGGCATCCAGCATGACGAGCAGTTCCATCAGGGTGTCGTTGACCGGGTAGCAAGTCGGCTGGATGATGAAGACGTCGTTCCCACGCGCGCTCTCATCCACCATGACCCGGATCTCGCCATCCGAAAACTGGGTCGAGGTGATTTGCCCGAGTTCGATTCCCAGGTTTTCGGCCACTCGCCGCCCGAGTTCGCGGTGCGCATTGCCGCAGAACAGCTTCATTCCTTCCAGTTCGTCACTCATTGACCTTGTTCGAGTTTCTTCCGGCGTCGCGATGCCCATTGAGGTTTCTCCACCTGTCGTGCCCGGCCAAGCGCCAGCGCATCGCTGGCCACCGGGGTTGTGATAACACTTCCCGCCGCAACATAGGCACCTTCGCCTATCTCGAGCGGGGCAACAAGGGTCGAATTTGACCCCACGAAGACGTTCGCTCCGACCTGGGTCAGATGCTTATGGACCCCGTCGTAATTGCAAGTAATCGTACCGGCACCAATGTTGCTGTGCGCGCCGATCTTGGCGTCGCCGAGGTAAGCGAGGTGCCCCGCACTGACGCCATCTTCTAGCAGGGCGTTCTTGATCTCGACGAAGTTCCCCACCTTCACCTTGTCGCCAAGCAGAGCCTTGGGCCGCAGGTGGGCATAGGGTCCAATTCGACAATCTTCGCCGACCTGTGCTCGATTGACGTGACTCATCAAGATCGTGGAGCCGTCTCCAACTTGACTGCTGACAACGACACTGAGAGGCCCGATGTGGCACGAGGCGCCGATCCGGCTATCCCCCTCGATCGTCGTCATCGGATGGATCACCGTACCCGCCTCGATTTCGACATCTGCCGCGATATAGGTCGTCGCTGGGTCGATCACCTGGACTCCGTTCAAGCAGTGGCGCTTGAGGATCCGGCGTCGCATTTCGGTTGAGGCCTCGGCCAGCTGCCAGGGATCGTTGACCCCCTGGAAAACAAAGAAGTCGTCGTAGATGAAGGTCTCGACTCGCCCGCCCGCCTGGACGATCTTCTCGATGGCGTCGGGCAAGTAGTACTCGCCTTGGGCATTTTCGGCGCTGAGCGTGGGCAAGATTTCGAAGACGGTCTTGGCGTCAAAGCAGTAGATGGCCGAGTTGATCTCGTCGATCTCACGTTGAGAATCGGTCGCATCCTTGTGCTCAACGATCTTGGTGACCATGCCATCTCCATCGCGGACGATCCGACCATATCCGGTGGGATCCGTCAGCCGACACGTCCCGATCGTGGCCTTGGCCCCGGTCGCAAGGTGCTTTGAAACAAGGGCATGCAAAGCCTCGGCCGTCACTAACGGGACATCGCCCGGAGTGATCAGGACTGGCCCGTCGTAATCGGCCAGAACCGGCTGGGCCATGATGGCCGCGTGAGCCGTTCCGAGCTGCTCATGCTGCCAAACGAACTCGTATTCACCCTCGGGGAGGCTGCCTTGCAGAAGTTCTCCGCCGTGGCCAATCACCAGAACCGGTTTGGAGATCCCGATTTGCTTCATCGCCCGGCCCATATGCTCGGCCATAGGAATCCCGCAAACGGCGTGGAGGCACTTGGGTAGGTCCGATTTCATCCGCGTGCCTTTTCCGGCCGCCAATACGATCCCCGCCAAAGCCTCAAACGCTTGCATGTTCAGACGGTCACGATACCCCCAACCGAAACCCGCAAGCATCGTGGCATCATCAAGAGCAAATGGCACTCCGCTTGGTCGATCACCCGTTGGCCCAACACCTCCTCACCGTCCTGCGTGATCACACGACCGACACGCTTCAGTTCCGGCACGCAAGCCGCACGCTTGCGACGGTGTTGATGCTGGAGGCCACCCGCGACCTTCCACTGGCTCCCCAGCCGATCAGCACTCCGCTGACCACAACTGACGGCACTCGCCTGGCCCGAGGGATCACCGTCGTTCCCGTTCTCCGGGCGGGCTTGGGTCTGCTCCAGGCTTCGTTGGACCTTTTCCCCGATGTCACCGTCGGCTACCTGGGGCTCGAGCGCAACGAGGAGACCGCCGCCGCCAGTAGCTACTATCGCAAGCTGCCCAAGCTCGCCAATCGGGTGACTTTCTGCGTCGATCCGATGCTCGCCACGGGGGGCTCGGCCTGCCAGGCGTTGCATGTTCTCAAGGAGGCCGGAGCGGTCGATCTCCACTACGTGTGCGTCCTCGCGGCCCCCGAGGGCGTCGCCCTTCTCCAAGCCGAACACCCCGACGTGGACATCTACACCGCCGCTGTCGACTCCCACCTCAACGACAAGAAGTACATCGTCCCCGGCCTCGGCGACTACGGGGACCGACTGTTTGGGACGTTGTGATCCTGCTGGAAGCGGGGGCCAGTGGAGGAGCATGGGGAGCGGTTGGGGAACAGGAAATGCGGCCAGGTTCTTCAGGCCGAAGCCGCCTAACCTCGTCCTCGCCTCCCCCATTGCTCTCCCACGGTCCCCAATCGTCTCCGTGGTTCCCCAAGTAAACTCCTGATCGCATGCTGGACACGCTGACCAAACGGCTCGGAAGCCTCGTCATGGGGTTGCGGCGCAAGGGCCGCCTGACCGAGAGCGACGTCGATGAAATGCTCCGCGAGATCCGGCTGGCTCTCCTTGAGGCCGACGTCAACCTCCTCGTCGCCAAACGCTTCATCGCCAAGGTCCGAGAAAAAGCGGTCGGCGAAGAACTGTTTGGGTCGCTCAACGCCGACCAGACCCTCATCAAGATCGTCCGCGACGAGTTGGTCGAACTCCTCGGCGTCGAAGAAACCAAGTTCTCTTGGAACCCCGCTCCACCGACCGTCATCCTGATGTGTGGCCTCCAGGGTTCGGGAAAGACCACCACTTGCGGAAAGCTCGCCCGCTGGCTTAAAAAGCAGGGCAAAAAGCCGATGATGGCGGCGTGTGACACCCAGCGCCCGGCCGCGATCCAGCAACTCGAGATCCTCGGCGAGCAGCTCGAAGTCCCGGTTTATTCCAAGACCGACGGAACCTCCCCCGTCCAGATCGCCCGCGAAGCCGTCGAGCGTTGCCGATTTCTCCTGCTGGACACCCTGATCGTGGACACCGCCGGACGACTGACGATCGACGAGCCCCTGATGGAGGAGCTCAAGCAGATAGCGCAGGTGACCAAGCCGAGCGAGATCTTCATGGTTCTCGATTCGACCACGGGCCAAGAGGCGGTCAATGTCGCCAATGCCTTCCATGAGCGGCTTGCCCTTACCGGGGCGATCTTCACCAAGTTGGATGGCGACACTCGGGGCGGGGCGGTCCTCAGCGTCCGCGAAGCCACCGGAGTTCCCGTCCGATTCGTCGGGGTCGGCGAACAGAGCGAGGCCCTCGATGTCTTCTATCCCAACCGGATGGCAGAGCGAATTCTCGGGATGGGCGACGTGATGGGGATCATCGAACGCGCCGAAGAAGCCATCAGCCAAGAAGACGCCAAGAACCTTGAGGACCAGATGCGGGCCGGGCAGGTGGACTTCAATACGATGCTCCAACAGTTCCAAACCGTACGCAAGATGGGGTCGATCCGAAACCTCATGAAGATGATCCCGGGACTAAGCACCATGGTCCCCGAAGAGGCCCTCAACCAGATCGATGACGGGAAAATGAACCAAATTGAGGCGATCATTTTGAGCATGACGCCAAAAGAGCGCACCAATCCGGATATAATCAATGGTTCAAGACGAAAGAGGATCGCGGCTGGTTGCGGTCGGTCGGTGGAAGAAGTCAACCGACTCATCAATCAGCTCTACGAAATGCGCCGTCAAATGAAGCAATTTTCCAAGATGGAGAAGCGCATGAAAAAGATGGGCCGTCGTCGCTGATCTCGGACCGATTTCAGGAGAAAAGAAAAGTAAGTGGTAAAGATTCGATTGATGAGACAGGGCAATAAGCATCGCCCGTTCTATCGGGTGGTGGTCGCCAAGAGCCTCGCCGGACGCAACAGCGCTGCGGTCGAGATCCTCGGGCAATACAACCCTCTCATTAAGGGTGAGACGGGACTTCGCCTAAAGACCGATAGAGCCCTCTATTGGCTGATGAACGGAGCCCAACCCACCGAGACTGCGGCCTATCTGCTGAAGCGCGCCGGAGTCCTCGAAGAGTTCTTCAAGGCTCGACCCAACGCCAAGGCCAAGTACAAGTTCCTGGACAAGCGTAGCGCGGCAATGAGCAAGGAATCAGTCGTCGAACCGGTCGCCGTTGCCGCTCCGGCCGCTGAACCCGTGGCCGTGAAGGAAGAAGCCCCGGCTGCCGCCGAGGAAGCGACTCCGGAAGCCGCCGCTGAAGCCCCGACCGCCGAAGCACCCACCGAATGAGCCACGCACCCCTCGTCCAGCACCTCGTTCAAGCCCTCGTGACCGAACCTGAAGTCGTCCACGTTGAAGAACGACGCGAGCGTGAAGGCATCACCTACTTCGTCCGTGTCGCTCCCAATGACGTCGGCAAGGTCATCGGCAAGAGCGGCCGGGTCGTCAGCGCGATCCGATACGTCGTCAGTGCCGCCGCGAGCAAGGCCCGCCAGAGAGCGTTTGTCAAAGTCGTCACCGAGTAAGCCACCGAAAGACCCTCACGACCGCCCGTCCACCCCGATGGTGGATATCGGAAAGATCGTGGGGGTTTATGGTTTGGATGGTCACCTCAAGGTTACTTCCCTCTCCGACTTTCCCGAGCGGTTCGATCCCGGTCAGCCCGTTTGGATCGAAGGCGAGAAGTTCAAAATTCACCGAAGTCACTGGTACAAACTCCAGGTCCGCGTCAAGCTCACCGCTCACCGCAGAATCGAGGATGCCGAACCGCTCATCGGCAAAATCATGCAGATTCCCGCCGACGCGCGCCCCGAACTCGAAGAAGACGAGTTCTATTTCGACCAGATCCAGGGCTACCAAGTCATCGATCAACACGGCCAGCCCGTAGGGCAGATCGACAATCTCCTGCACATGCCGACCGATGACATCTTGGTTGTCGGACCCGTCCTCATCCCATGTCGCAAGGAGTTCATCACCCGCATCGATCCTGCCGCTCGGCTGGTCACCGTCCACCTTTTGCCGGGAATGCGTCCCGAAGAGGAGGTTTGATCAATGTTTATCGATGAAGCCATTGTGGAATTCATCAGCGGGAGCGGAGGCTCCGGCGCGGTCGGCTTTCACCGAGAAAAGCACGTTCCTCGCGGTGGACCAAACGGGGCCGACGGCGGAGCGGGGGGCGACATCATCCTCCAAGCCGAACGCGGATGCCGCACGCTCTATGACCTAAAGCTCAAGAAGCAAGTCAAGGCCGACGACGGAGTTCACGCCATCGGCAACAAGAGAGGACGCGACGGAAAGGACATTATCATCAAGGTTCCGGTCGGAACCGTGGTGGTCGATACGACCTTCGACGAAGTCCTTGCCGACCTCAACTTTCACGGGGCTCGACTGGTTGTCTGCAAGGGCGGGCGAGGCGGATTCGGCAATGCCCACTATGTCAACAGCGTCCGCCAGGCCCCCAACTTTGCCCAAAAGGGTGCCCCCGGCGATCAGATCATCGCCAAACTCGAGCTCAAGCTCCTTGCCGATGTCGGCCTCGTCGGTCTGCCCAATGCTGGCAAAAGCACCCTCCTTAGCCAGATGAGCCGGGCCAAGCCCAAGATCGCCGACTACCCCTTCACCACCATCGTCCCGAACCTCGGGGTGGCGGTCGTGGGGAGTGACTCGTTCGTGGTCGCCGACATGCCGGGCCTGATCGAAGGGGCGAGCACCGGCCACGGCCTGGGGTTGCAGTTCCTCAAGCACATTGAGCGGACCAAGGTCCTTGTCCACGTGGTCGACGTGATGCCCGTCGACGGCTCGGACCCGATCAGCAACTTCCACCAAATCGAGACAGAGCTCGCCAACTATAGCGCCGATATTGCTGCCCGCCCGCGGATCCTCGTCCTCAACAAGCTCGACATCGTACCCCGTGGCGAATTCAATGAGATCCGGGAGAAATTCGAATCGATTGGACTTCCGATGTTCGGAATCTCGGCCGCAACCGGAGAAGGAATCCCGCCCTTGCTCTTTGCGGTGAGCGAAAAGCTGAAGGAAATGGAGGCCACGATCGAGGTTCCCGTCCTCACCCCCGCCAAGACCGTTCGAGTCGACGACACCTGGGACATCGTGGAGGCCGAAGAAGGCGGGTGGGAGATCACCGGCAAGCGAATCCTCCGAATGGTGGCGATGACCAATCTCGAGAATCGGGACGGCGTCCGGTTCCTCCACCGCAAACTCGAGCGACTCGGAGTCATCGAGCGGCTCCGCGAACTCGGGGCCGATGAGGGCGATACCGTCTATGTCGGCGACCACGTCTTCAGCTTTACGGATATGCAATGAGCGAGAGCAAAACCCTGCCCAAGATCGGAATCCTCGGAGGAACCTTTGATCCTCCGCACCTTGGCCATCTGGCCATGGCCCTGGCGGCCCGCGATACCCTCGGCCTCGACGAGGTGGTCTTCGTACCCGCCTACCGCAATCCCCTCAAGACCCGGCTCGGGATCACCCCGGCACACCGGCGGCTGGCAATGGTCAAGCTCTTGATCGGAGGCGAGCCCTCCTTTAGCGTAAGTGACATCGAGCTCACCCGCGGTCAGCTCAGCTATGCCGTCGATACTCTTTCCGAGATGTCCTTCCTGCGCCCCGCCGACTACTGGTTCATCCTCGGAAGCGATAGTCTCAAGCGACTGTACGACTGGCACCAGATCGACAAGCTCAGTCGCCTCACCCGGTTTGCCGCCATTCTCCGCGCTCCCGATACCGAAGAAATCGCCCTCCGCGACGTCCCCGAACTCTATCGAGAAGCCATCGACTTCGTTCCGATGGAGGCCCACCCGGCCAGCTCCACCAAAGTTCGCGACGCCATCTTGACGAACCGTCCCTATCACCACCTCGTCCCCGAGGCCGTGGCCGATTACATCGAGAAGAACGAACTCTATCGTTAAGCTATGCAGATCACATCCCAAGATAAGGTCCAACTCATCGAGCAATTCGCCGACGACATGAAAGCCGAGCGCATCGAACGCCTTGACGTCCGCGAGAAAACCTCCGTCGCCGACTTCTTCGTCGTGTGCTCTGGAACGAGCGATACCCACGTTCGCTCCATCGCCGAGCGTGTCGAGGAGAAGATGCGAGAGAAAGGTGTCCGCCCACTCCGCAGCGAGATCGGGGACTCAGGATGGGTTCTCCAGGATTACGGCGATGTCATCTTGAACGTCATGCGCGAGGAAAAGCGGCAGTTCTACGACCTAGAGTCGCTCTGGGACGGGATGGCCAAGAATCCCGACCTATTGGCCGAGGACTAACTAAATCTGGCAAATGTCCCGTTATCAATGACAGTATGAGGCACTTCCGAACGACTGTCTTTTCGACCGCAATTTTGGCCGGATTCATCCTTCCTCACCTGGCGACCAGTTCCCCAACCGCCGGCAAAGGAGTGTCCGCCGATGCGGCTCTCACCCAGCTCAAGCAGGGTAATGGACGCTTTGTCCAGGGCAAGAGCAAGCGTCCGCACCAAGACCGAAGACGACTGGCGGAAACCGCAAAGGGCCAAGCCCCGTTTGCCGTCATCCTCACCTGCTCCGATAGCCGCGTGGCCCCCGAGATCCTTTTTGACCAGGGGATCGGCGACCTCTTCGTCGTGCGAGTCGCCGGAAATGTCGCCAATGTCAGCGAGATCGGAACGGTCGATTACGGCACCGAGCACCTCGGGGCAAAGCTCCTCATCGTCATGGGTCACACGAATTGCGGAGCCGTCAAGGCCGTGGCCGAGGGCGCGGACGTGAACCAAAACATCCAAGATCTGGTTGAGCCCATCGGCCCCGCCGTCGAACGCGCAAGCAGCAAAAACAACGGACAATCCGGTTCGGCCGTCGTCCCGGCTGCGATTCGCGAAAACGTTTGGGTCTCGATCGAGAACCTCTACAAACGTAGCGAGAACATCCGCACTTTGACCCAAGGCGGCAAACTCAAGACCGTCGGCGCGGTCTACGACCTCGCCACCGGAAAGGTCACCTGGATGGGCGAGCACCCCGACACCAAGACCTGGCTCCATTAATCTTGACTCAGAGGGCCGCACCACGCGGCCCTCACGATCCGTCCATCCGGGTACACAATGAATCCGATGGACGCAGACAAGCTGGAGTCCCTTTTTCGTCACCTGCAGGTGGCCAAACGGCGCGGTGACCAAAAAGAACAGGCGCGGCTGTTGGAGGAGCTTCAGCAAGCGGCCCCCGAAAGCCCTCTCGTGCGCGAAGCCATCGCCGACGATCTCGTCGATCGAGGCCAGACTCAGGCCGCTTTGGAGGAGTATGGCAAGATCCTCACCCAGCAGCCAGACAACATCGCCGTCCAGAAGAAGCACGCCGACCTTGTCTTCCGCTCTCAGGTCGGGAGTGCGGATTTTTCGAGCACCCTCTCGGAGTTCGAGGTCGCGGCGAGCGGGAAAACCGCCTCCGTCCTCAGCAGTCTTCTCCCTGGCCTTGGCCAGATCACTCTCGGCGAAGTCGTGAAGGGGGGAGTCCTGATGGGGCTCTACCTGCTCGGATGGATCGGACTCTTTCTCGTTCCCAATGGGCTCAGCGGATTGCTTGGCCTCGTCGGGTTTGCCCGTCCGGGGCCCTTCAATGGTCTGGTCTTTCTTCCCCTCTTGCTGATTGCGGGGGCCTACATGGTCTCATTGTTCGATATCTCGGCCACCGCCAAGAGGTTCACGCGGAAGCCCGTCGAGCGCCCAAAACCGCCAGTTGATAAGGACTTCGAGATCTAGACGAGCCCGGCAATTTACATTGTTTGCCAGTGATGTACTGCGGATTTTGCATTGATATCCGACAATTTCTCCTAGGTCCGTCCTGTAACGCAGGACAGGGAGAAAGGGATGAACTGGTTTAGAAACATTGGAATCGCAAAGAAGCTGGCGATCGGATTCGCCACCGCGATCATCGGTACTGGCGCAATTTTTTGGGTGGGCCAATCGACTGCAAACGAACTGTACTCACAAGCAAACAACCTGACCGAGAAGGCACTGCCTCGGATGGAGGCCATCGGTGAAGCCTACGGGTCGTCGGTCGGAGTTCGGCTCTACGCCATCCGAGCCACGGAGGCTGATTTCGCGAGCCAAAAATCGCACATCGACAGTTTGCGGAAGGAAGTGGCCCAGGTCGACGCAGCGCTTGAAGCGTATTCCAAACACACGGTAGCGGCCGAAGACAAGCAGAATGCGGCGGATCTCAAGAAGCTCTGGGCCGAGCAAGAAGCCTATCTGAATCAAATCGTCAAGTTCAATGAGGCGAATCAGAAGGGCCAGGCCGAAGCTCTGCTCGATGGCGAGTCTCGCAGCCATTTCAATGACACCTGGCGCGCCGAACTCTATAGCGTCATCGAGTGGAACAAAAACCGAGCCAAGACCCTCGACACCCGTCTGGAAAACGCCACGAACCAGGCCCGCACCACCTCCTTGATTGTGCTCGGAGTGATTATCGCGGTCAGCGTCTTTCTGGCGACCTTTATCACCCGGAGCATCACTGGCCCCGCGGCAGCCCTTCAGGCCCGCCTGACGAGCCTCAGCCAGAATTGTCTTACGTCCATGACCCAGGCGATCGTGGCGCTCAAGAATGGCGACCTGACAGTCCGCGCCGAGCCGGTCACCAAGCCGATCGAAAACCCGTCCAACGATGAACTTGGCAAGCTGAGCAAGACCTTTAACGAGATGCTCTCCTTGGCCCAAACCTCGATCATCTCGTTCCAGGAGGCTCAATCTGGCCTCACCTCGATGCTCAAGGAAGTTCAAAGTAACGCCAACGAAGTCAGCGAGACGAGCCAGAACCTCTCTGCCAGCAGCGAAGAAACCGCCGCCGCCGCCGACTCGATTGCCCTCAACGTTCAGAACTTCACCGGCAGCGCCCAAGAGAACTCTCGCACGGTCAACGAGATCGCCAAGGGCAGCGACCAGCTCGCCGCCAGCGCCACCGACGCGGCTCAGAGCATGGATAGCCTAGAAGGTTCGATTGATCGAGTGAAGGACGGAAGTATCGACCAAGCCGAAGCCACCAAGCGCGCCGCTGAAGTCGCCAAGACCGCCGGAGAGGCCGTCACCGCCACTATCAACTCGATGGGCCGCATCCAGACTCAAGTCGGACATTCGGCGAAGGCCGTCGCCGATCTGGACGAGAAGCAACAGCAAATCGGTGCCATCGTCCAAACCATCAACGAGATCGCTGATCAGACCAATCTCCTGGCCCTGAACGCCGCCATCGAGGCAGCCCGAGCCGGCGAGCACGGTCGAGGATTTGCCGTCGTCGCCGACGAAGTTCGGAAGCTCGCCGAGCGATCCGGGGAAGCGACCAAGGAAATCGAGGGCCTGATCAACTCGGTGCGAGCCGGAGTCGAAGAGGCGATCAAGGCGATGAACGAATCGAGCGCCGAGGTTGAGTCGGGCAGCAAGTCCAGCGACCAAGCCAAGCTCGCGCTTCAAGAGATCCTGCAAGCCGTGGCCGAAGTCGAGCGCATCGCCTCGGCCAACACCCGACAGGTAGAGGACATGAGCGTCAACGCCAAGACCGTTGCCAGCAGCATCGGAAGCGTCGCCGCCGTCGCCGAAGAGACCGCCGCCGGAGCCCAGCAGATGGGAGCCAGCAACGAGAGCATTCTCCAGAGCTCGCTCCAGATCTCGGAGATGGTCCAACAGCAAACGGCCGGAATCCAAGAGGTCAGCGCCGTCGCGGTCAGCCTCAGCCAAACCGCTCTGAGGCTCCAAACCCTCATCGACCAGTTCAAGACCGACGAGAATTCCCAAACCTCGACTGCGACGCTCAAGATTGCAGCCTAACCGCACCAGACAAAAGATGCCAAGTTCGCTCGGGGCCCCACCGCCCCGGGCACTTTTTTCTCTACTCCAAGGCTTGGATGTACCGGCAAACCTGGTCTGCAAGCGGCGGAATCGGCTCGATCTCCAGACTCCAGAGATCAGTGGAGTCCAGAGCACTATAGGCAGGCCGAGGAGCAGGAGTCGGCCAGTCCGTGGTTGCAATCGGAGTCGGATCGGGGAGGAGAGTTCCCCGTTGGCGGTTGTGTTCCCGAAAGAGTTGCGTCGCGAAGTGGTGCCAACTCACGACCTCGGGACCGGCCGCGTGGTATATCTCTGGCCCCGGCGACCGGTGCAAAAGGTCCAAGAGAACTCTCGCCAGATCGGCCACGTGCGTCGGTGTTCCCCGTTGGTCCTCGACCACCCTCACCGCCTGTCCCGAAAGCGCCCGTTGGAGCACGGCCCGGGGAAAGCAGGGTCGATCGGGTCCGAAGAGCCACGACGTTCGGACCACCGTGCCCACCCCCTCCAAGCAGATCTCCCCGTCCCGCTTCGTCCGTCCATAGACCCCCAGCGGGTTCACCTGATCGGAGGGTCGATAGGGCCGCGTCGCTTCACCATTGAAGACGTAGTCGGTACTGACGTGCAGGATCGGTCTACCCGCTGCGGCCCGAGCCAGTTGGGCCGGAAGCCCAGCGTTGAGGCGAAAAGCCAACTCGGGCTCACTCTCGGCTCGGTCCACCGCGGTGTAGGCGGCACAGTTGACCACGGCATCGAATTCGCCGAACTCAAGATCGGGCCTGAGAAGATCCAACTCTTGCCTCCCTGGAGCGCGGACCACGAAGCCACGTTCCGCCGCCAGTCGGACCACCCATCGGCCCAAAAGTCCCGTTCCTCCCAACACCAAAAGGGTCTGCATGCTGCAGCCTATGATACGTCGGCTGGGGTTAGGCGTTCACATCCACAAGAGCCCTCGCAACGAAGCGTGGACCTTAGGAGTGCAATCGAAAAGCATGAAGCGAATCGTATCTCTCGCCCTTATTGCGGCAACCCTCCTCGGCAGTACGGCTGCCTTGAGCGACGACCTGCTCGGAAAAAAACGAGGCGGTGGCGGAGGAGACGGCGAGCGCTCTGAACGCGGCGACCGCGGCAATCGCGGCGAGGGTAATGGCGGCAATCGCTCCAGCGACGACCGTCGAGATGATTCCTCGCGCGAGCGGCGAAATGGTTCGATCCAGATCGACCAAGGCCGCAACAACGGCAGCAGCAACCGAATTTCCGTGCAATCGCGCAGTGGTCAGGTGCGTTACGGCTCACAAAACAACCAGAGTCGCAACCAATCATCACGCGGAAGAACCGTGATCCAGATCGACGACTATGCGTCTCCCAATTCGGGCCGCCCCGCCCAAGAAGCGAGCCGGGAGCACCGGGCCCGCCCAGGTCATTCGAATCAATACCGAACCGGCTACTACCACTACGATCCAGGTTGGCGTGACGACTACTTTGTCTATCCCCACTACCGCTTCAACTACGAGGATAACTGCGTCCCCTCCCCGTGGTACCGATACGGCCATCTGCCGGCCTACGTAAACCAGGTTCGGGTTCGGTTTGACATCCCCGAGTGGAACTTCTCCATCGACGGCACCTATTCGTGGGGCCAAGATGACGACGACGACTCTTGGGGCTGGGGCGACCGCAATGATCGTTGGGATCGAGGCGTTCAGGGACGACTCCGTGATGCCATCTACGACATCGAACGGGTCTTCACGCGACGGGATCTGCGGGCTCTTGGGCGGCTCGTTCCCCGGCGCGGCGACATTGTCATTCGGAGTCAAGACACCCGACCTTACGTGGTTCGATCGGATGACTTCTATGACATGTTTGCCGATGCCATCTTCACTACCCGTACACGGTCCTATCGACTCGAGCGACTCACCACCGGGCGGGGAGGTGCCTATGCGATCTTCCGCCACGAGTTTCTCGACTCATGGAACCAGCGACGGCAGCAGTACCACAGCTACGTATTTGAGGACGACCGCTGGGAACCGGTGATCGTGGAGTTCGGAGTCTGGAACCACTGTCCCTAACCGAACCTGATGAATCGGCGGGATGGGCGATCGAACCCATCCCGCCCTTTTTTGTTTAGGCCAGATCGAAGAGGATGAACTCGCCGAACGAGTCCGAGGAAAGGTTCAGAGTTGTCGGCCCAAACTCGATCGCATCCCCGGCCTTCAGCACTTCTCCGTCCACGGTGACTTCCCCATCGGCGACGTGGAGCCTACCGAGACGCCCTGCCGGGAGCGTGAAGCCCAGCGATTGACCATCCCGGAGGATTGAGGCATAGACGCGGGCGTCCTGCCGAATCTTCAGACTGCCTTCAGCCCCATCCGGAGAGAGCATCAACCTCAAGAGCCCCGTTTTGTCCTCGTCGGAAAAGTGGGCTTCCTGATACGTCGGCTCGGCGTTCAGCACGTTCGGCTCGATCCAGATTTGCAAGAAGTGCGTCTCCCCATCCGGGTTGCCGTTGAACTCGCTATGCGTGATGCCCGACCCAGCGCTCATCAGCTGGAGGTCGCCCCGCTTCAGCGAAGCCTCGTTCCCCATGCTGTCGCGATGGTTGAGGGCTCCATTGAGAACGTAGCTAAAGATCTCCATATTGTCGTGGGGGTGGGTGCCGAATCCCCCGCCCTGCTGTACTCGGTCGTCGTTGATCACCCGTAGGGAGGCGTATCCCATCCGGTTCGGATCGTAGTGCCGCCCGAAACTAAAGGTGTGCGCGCTCTTGAGCCAGCCAAGATCGCTCATCATTCGATCGTCGGCGCGGTGAACGGTGAAGCTTTTCGTTTCCATGAATCTGTTAACGCTTGAGGCCCCGATTTAGTTGCATGTGCAACTAAATTCCTCACCTGAATGGCCCTTGGACAAGGAAAAGCTCCCGCCGGTGAACCTGCGGGAGCTTCGAATGAATCTCGGTGACGAGCTTCTTACTTCTTGGTTTGGTTTGCGTAGCGTCGCATGAACTTCTCGACGCGACCGGCGCTATCGACGATGCGCTTTTGGCCGGTGTAGAAGGGGTGGCTAAAGGCGCTGATTTCGACCGGCACCACGTAGCACTCGATTCCGTCTACGACTCGAGTTTCATTGGTCTTCATCGTCGAGACCCCCGTCCACTGGTGGTCTCCATCAACGTAGACGACCGGATAGACCGCCGGATGGGTTTTCTCTTTCATGACAATCGCATAGGATACCCGAACCGGTCTCGCCCGGGTCAAGAGAAAGACCCTCAAGCCATTGGAGCCCGAGGGTCTTTCTTGTGGAACCAGTCCCGGCTTACTTGCCGATCTCGCCGTCGCCGTCCAGATCCTTCTTGATCACGTTCTCAGCCATTCCGACGACGGCCTCGCCCACGTTACCAAGAGCACCGGTGAGGCCTCCGAGGAGCCCCGAACCAGCGGCTGCGGCTTCGCCAGCCGATTCTTGAACACCCTCGGCCGCTGCACCAGCGGTCTCCCCGGCTGCTTCCTTGGCACCGGTTGCGCTCTCGATGACGTTACCGGCGGCGTCCTTGACGGCCTCGACGGCGTTCTGGGCCATTTCTTTTGCTTTGTCCAACATATCCATGTGATTCGGGTCCTTTCCCCCAGATTTTTCGGGGTGGAAGCTTGAGTATACGACCATAAGATAAGATCTCCAAGAGATGAATTTTCGCGAGCTAGGTCAGTCGGGCATCAAGGTTTCTGAGATTAGTCTAGGATGTTGGACCATGGGTGGTCTCAACTGGGTCAACGGCACCCCCAACGGATGGGCGAATGTCGACGAAAATGAGGTCACCGAAGCCATCAAAACGGGCATCGAGGCGGGCGTCAACCACTTTGACAATGCGGACGTCTATGGCAACGGCCGCGCCGAGCGAATGCTCAACCGTGTTCTCCGCAACCTCGGGGTCAAGAGCGAGGATTTCGTGATCGCGACTAAGGTCGGCCACTTCCCCGGCACCGCCAGCCACGCCTATGAACCGAGCCACATCCGTCACCAATGCGAACAGTCGCTCGTCAACCTCGGTCGCGACTACATCGACCTGTACTACTTCCACCATGGCCACTTCGGCGATCAGGATGAGTATTTGGACGATGCCGTCGAGATGATGAACCGACTGGTCGAAGAAGGCAAGGTCCGCCTCAAAGGTCTCTCGGCCTATAGCGCCAACGACTTCACCAAGCTCGTCCCGAAGGTCCAGCCCACCGCCCTTCAGAGTTGGGCGCATATTCTCGACGACCAATTCATCCGCCCCGGATCGGTGGTCAGCAACCTGATGGCCGAACACAAACTGACGTTCGTCGCCTTCTCCCCGCTCGCTCAGGGGATCTTGCTCGACAAATACTCGGCCGAAAATCCGCCCCAGTTCGAGCCCGGCGACTTTCGCCAAGACAACAAGAGCTTCAGCGCCGAGCGCCTCGGCGAGCTTCGTCCGAAGTTGGATGCCCACAAGGCCCGCTTCGGATCCACCACCGAGGACCTCGCGGGAGTCGCCCTGCGCTACGTTTTGGAAATGCCCAACGTGGCCTGCGCCATCCCAGGATTCCGTAACGAGCGACAGGTGCGATGCAATCTCGCGGGCAAGAGCCGCCAGCTCTCCGCCGAAGACGTCGCCTGGATCCAGGCCAACTTTGCTGCCTGACGCCCTTGCTCGCTCGCGCGCCGGTCGGGCCCGATGCCACTCCCGACCCAGGGGCCCCGTCGCTTACGCGTCGCCCTGGGTCC